>Ga0207951_100222_pt1 | contig 34889 bp, 33 predicted proteins | sample Subbio12Aug_8Bad_FD_184830 | JGI IMG/M metagenome (GOLD analysis project Ga0207951, IMG submission 184830) | Serpentinite rock and fluid subsurface biosphere microbial communities from McLaughlin Reserve, California, USA - CR12Aug_8Bad (SPAdes) | ecosystem: Environmental > Terrestrial > Deep... | reverse complement strand
GCCGCCGCCGTGTCAGCCGCCGTCCGGCATGCGGGAGCCCTGCATCCGGCGCAGCATTTCCTGGCTGTCGCGCCGATCGTCAGCGGTTTCGATGGCGCTGCGGCAGACCCGGCGACCGAAGCGCGAGCCGGTGACCGGCTCGGTGCGACAGACCTGGGCGATCTCGGATGGCGGCGGGGTCGCCGGCGCCGTCGGCGCGGCTGCGGTCCGGGTCGGGGCCGGGGTCTCGACAGGGGCCGCGGGCGCCGGCTGGGCCGCAGGCGGCGGCGTCTGCTGCACGAGGGCCAGAGACGCGAACAGGACTGGAAGCAGCATGGGGCTCTCCTGGGACGTTTCCCCCATAATGCGCCAACTCTGGAACTTCACAAGCTGCGCGGGAGATCAGACGCGTTCGCTGACCTTGATGGCCGCCCGGCAACCGGCCCGGATCACGGCGCTGAGCAGTCCATAGCCCGGGGCCTCGCGACTGCCGTGTTCCACCGCGTGGTCATGATGGGCCAGCTCCTCGTCGCGGAAGACCGACAGTTCGGCCGCCAGGACCGGATCCCGCTCCTTCAGCTCGGCGATCTGGTCGGCGTAGTGTTCCTCGATCACACTCTCCACCGCCTCGGTGCAGGCGTGAGCGGCCTTCTCGCCCATCAGGGCAGTGCCGGTCCCCAGCGCCACGGCGGCCATCCGCCAGAGCGGGATCAGCAGGGTGGGGCGTACCCGTTCGGCGTTCAACAGGGCCTCGAACCGCGCCAGGTGGACCGCCTCCTGGGTCTCCATTTCGGCCATGTCGGCGGCGATGGCCGCGCGACCCGCCCGGCCCTCGAACACCGCCCGCTGGGCCCGGTAGATGTGGACGGCGCCGTATTCGCCCGCATGATCGACGCGCAGGATCTCGGCCCGCCGACGCCGGCTGGCCCCGCGTCCCGGTCGCGCCAGCGGAATGCGGCGGTCGGTCTCGGTCTCAGGTGCGGGGGGCGCGAGCATCCTTGGGCCTCTTGGCGGCGAGCAGGCTGAACACGGCCAGGGCGGCCGAGATCAGGACGTTCCACCCTGCCATGGACAGGCCGAGGAAGCGCCACGTCACCGCGTCGCACATGACCACCGCCTCGACCGGCCCCGTGCCCAGGGCGAGGGCGGCCAGGCTCTCCAGGCTGACATCGCCGCCGCCCGAACAGCTGGCCGGCAACAGCCACCAGTCCATCTCCCCGCCCATGTGGAAGACCGCGGTGACGGCGCCGGTGAAGAAGACCACGGCCAGAAGAAACGCGGCGATGCGCGGGGTGCCGCGGCTGCCGCGGCTGACGAGGTGCCAGACGGTGGCGACGAGGGCGATGGCGACCGCGAACCAGTAGACCTCCCTCTGCCTCAGGCAGAGGGGACAGGGCGCCAGACCCTCGAACCGCTCGAACGCATGCGCCGCCCCCAGCAGGGCCAGCGAGGCCGCGAGGGCGAAGGCGGTCCACCACCGCGTCAGGAGTCGATAAAGGCCTCTCATCGGACAATGTTCATAGCGGCGCCTGAACGCCGCGTCGATGAGGCTTAACCGGTGAAACGGGCCAGCAGCGATACGGCCCAGCCCGCGCCCACGTAAAAGCCGATCGCGACCGTCGCCAGCGCCATGGCCCAGCCTGTCGCCACCGCCGCCCCCGCCGCGACGAACAGGCCGTCGCGCTGGATCAGCCCCACCGCCAGCAGGGTCAGGGCCACGGACGGCACGGTGTTGGTCATCGGCAGGACGATGGTCAGGGTCGCCATGATCATGAACACGGCGACGACGCGTTCGGCCCAGCCTTCCGCGAACACCGTCAGCCGTGGCCGCGACAGGCGCTCGAACCAGTGCATTCGTTTGGTCGCGAAGTCGGCCATGCGGTCGAGCCACGCCTTTGACACGCGGCGTTTCAACGCCGCCTCCGGCAGCCACGGCTCGACCCGGCCGGCCAGCATCTGGCCCGCCAGCAACAGGATGGGAATGCCGACGATCTGGGGCACGCCGTACAACGCCGGCACCAGACAGGGGATGGCCAGGATCAAAATCATCAGGCCGAAGCCGCGCTCGTCGAGCCGGTCGCGAATTTCCCGCAGCGTCAGGCCTTCCGGCCCGCTGATCGCCGCCAGATCGGCCACCAGGGCGATGAAGCCCTGTTTGGGATCGTCGGCGTGTTGATTCTCGGTCGGGGTCATGACGCTCGATTGTCTGGCGGGCGGGCGGTCGTTAGCGGGAAATCGCCGCTGAAGCGAGAGCCGGAAACCCTCCGTGAGTCGCGGTCGCGGCGAAGGGTGGCTATAGAAGCGGCCTCCCCGCTCTCCCCAGGACGGAAATCCCTATGCGCTATCTGCACACCATGGTCCGGGTGACCGATCTCGAGGCTTCTCTGCGCTTCTACTGTGACCTGCTGGGTCTTGAGGAAGTGCGACGGATGGACAATGAGGGCGGGCGTTTCACCCTGATTTTCCTCGCCGCCCCGGCGGATCGCGAGCGGTCGAACGCCGAACGTTCACCGGAGCTGGAACTGACTTTCAACTGGGATCCCGAGTCCTATGACGGCGGGCGCAATTTCGGCCATCTGGCCTACAAGGTCGATGACATCCATGCCGTCTGCCGGCGGCTGATGGACGGCGGGGTCGTCATCAACCGCCCGCCCCGCGACGGGCGCATGGCCTTCGTCCGCTCGCCGGACGGCATCTCCATCGAACTGCTGCAGGAGGGCGAGGCGCTTGCGCCGGCCGAACCCTGGGCCTCCATGCCGAATACCGGGAGCTGGTAAGCTGAGACGTCTCCTGATCGTGGCCCTGGCCCTGCCGGTGCTGGGCGGCTGCGCCTCCACCTCCGAGACCCACCCCGCGCGCACGGCGACCGAGCAGCTGCTGGTAGCCCGCGCCGCCGACCGCGCGGTGGAGGGCCTGACCCTGCCGATCCCGCAAGGAACGCGGGTGTTCGTCGACGACACCTGGTTCCGGGCCGAAAACGCACCCTATGCGGTCAGCGCCGTCCGCGCCGCCCTGTCGGAGGCCGGCTATTCGCTGGCGCCGTCAAAGCAGGAAGCCGCCGCCGTCCTCGAGCTCCGGGCCGGAGCCCTCTCGCTGGAACAGATGCGCCGCGTCGTCGGCCTGCCGGAGATGCGGGTGCCGATCAACGACAGTTTCAACGTCGTCTCCCTGCCCGAGCTCTCGCTCTACAGCCGCCGCGACCGGGTCGGCGTGGCCGAATTCTCGGCCTTCCTCTACGAACCGGAGACCGGCGCCCCTCTCGGCGCGGTCCTGCCCATGACCGGACAGTATCGGATCCGCAGCCACAAACTGCTGATGATCGTCGCCTGGGGCCAGCAGAACGTCGACCCCGGCCAACGCGATCCGGGCAACAGCTGGCGGGAGTTCTAGCGGCCAGGCGTGGTCGCCATATACGAACGGAGGCGTCCACAGCTTGCACTCGGGCGCCGGCTCGGAGATGGTCGCGGCCTCAGTGTTCCCGGGGTCTCTCATGCGCCGTCTGCTCGTCTCCTCTACCGCCGCCCTTGCCTTGCTGGCCGGCGCCCCCGCCATCGCCTCGGCCCAGGACAGCCACTCCGGCCATGCGCCCCCGGCCGCGGCACAGAGCGAGGACGCGCGGTTGGCGGCCTTCTTCGAACAGGCCTTCCAGGAGCGGATCGCCCTGTCGCCGCAGCAGATGACCTCGCTGGGCCTGAAGACCGACTACGACAAGCTCGACGACGCCACCGACGCGGCGGCGGCCCGGGCTCTGGCCCTGGCCGAGCGGCAGCTGGCGCAGCTGAACGACCAGTTCAATCCGCAGTCGCTCAGCGAAGACAGCCGGCTGTCGTGGCGACTGTTCGAATACGGCGTGGAGCAGGCGCGGCTGGCCAATCGCTGGCGCGACTGGGGCTATCAGTTTGCGGCCAACAGCAATCCGACAACGGGCCTGCCGGCCTTCATGATCAACAACCACCGGATCGACAGCGTCTCCGACGCCGAGGCCTATGTCGCCCGACTGGTTGAAGGCGAACGGGTCATGGGCGAGATCTCCGACACCCTGAGGCGGCGCGCGGCGGCCGGGGTGATCTCGCCGGTCTTCGTGTTCGAACCGACGCTGGCGAACACCGCCGCCATCATCTCGGGCGCCCCGTTCGACGACTCGGCCGACAATCCGCTCTGGGCCGACTTCCAGCGCAAGGTCGGCGCGCTGGACGCCGATGCCGGCACGAAGGTGCGACTGCTGGCCGACGGCCGGGCGGCGCTGACGGGACCGTGGCGGCGCGGTTATGAGGGCGTGCTGACAGCCCTGACCGAGGTGGGCGCCCAGGCGCAGACCATGGCCGACAACAGCGCCGGCGTCTGGCGGCTGCCGCAGGGCGAGGCCTATTACAACGCCCGTCTGCAGCTCTCGACCACCACCGACCTGACGGCCGACCAGATCCACGCCATCGGCCTGGCCGAGGTGGCGCGACTGCAGGGCGAGATGCAGACGATCATGACCCAGGTCGGCTTCACCGGCTCGCTGCAGGAGATGTTCACGTATCTCAAGACCGACCCGCGCTTCCAGTACCCGAACACACCGGAAGGCAAGGAACAGTATCTGACCGACGCCCGGGCCTTCGTGGCCCAGGTCATGGCGGCCGCGCCGCTCTGGTTCAGCGACCTGCCGGAATCGGCGCTGGAGGTCCGTGCGGTCGAGTCCTGGCGCGAGGCGACGGCTTCGATCGCCTTTTACAACTCACCGGCCCCGGACGGATCGCGTCCCGGCATCTACTACGTCAACCTCTCGGACATGACCCAGGTGCTGAAGCCCCAGATCGAGGGCATCAGCTATCATGAGGGCGCGCCGGGCCACCATTTCCAGATCGCCTATGCGCAGGAGATGGAGGGTTTGCCGCGCTTCCGCCGCTTCGGCGGCTACGGAGCCTATGCCGAGGGCTGGGGCCTTTACTCCGAGCGGCTCGGCAAGGAGATGGGCTTCTATCAGGACCCCTATTCCGACTTCGGCCGGCTCTCGACCGAACTGTGGCGCGCGGTTCGGCTGGTGGTCGATACAGGCCTGCACGCCAAACGCTGGAGCCGCGAACAGGCGATCGCCTATTTCCAGGCCAACTCCCTGCTGAGCGAGCGCGACATCGTCAAGGAAGTCGAGCGCTACATCACCAATCCGGGACAGGCGACCAGCTACAAGATCGGCGACCTCAAGATCATGGAGCTTCGCACGCGGGCGCAGACAGCCCTCGGCTCCCGCTTCGACATCCGCGACTTCCACGCCGTGGTGCTCGGCTCGGGCTCGGTCCCCCTCGAGGTGCTGGAGGACCAGATTGACGCCTGGATTGCAGCCGGCGGCGGGGCCCCGGCCTGAGCCTGGTCCCCCGGGGTCAGTTGGTCAGGCCGCCAGACCGGCGGCCCGCATCAACCCCTTGAGCGGGGTCAGGGCCTCCGGCGCCGCAGACAGGACGGCGCGGGACTCCGGCGCGCGGAACAGTTTGATGGCCTCGGCCTTGGCGCGGTCGGCGGCAGGCCCCAGGGGGGCCGTTTCGCCGGCGGCAAGGCGCAGCAGGACCGACAGCCGCTGCACCAGGGGCGCTGGCGAGCGCGCCAGCTGGACGACGATCCGCGACTCGGCCTCGACCGTGCCCCCGACGGCGCCGATGGCGGCCGCGATCTCCGCATTGTCACGCTCGGAGAGGCCGCAAATGCGAACAGACCGTTGGAGGCCCGCCAGAACGCCCAGCTTCTGGGCGACGGTCTGGGCGGTCGAGGCTGCGCGCATCTCGGACTCGAAACGCAGCGAACCGACGCAGGCCGAGAGCCAGCGCGCCGCCGACCGCTTGTTGGCCGAGCCAGTGACGTTCTCGCACAGCCGGGTCAGGGCCTCGGCCTCGCACAGCACGGTGCTGCAGGTCTTGACGTAGGAGGCGACGAAGTCGGCGGTGACGATGGCCTTTGAGCGCTCGTTGAAGGCGGTCTGGACTTCATCCAGGGTCAACAGCCGGCCCGCGGTGACAGTCAGGGCGGTGGCCAGGGTGCGCAGGATATCGATCTCGCCGGCCGCATCATTGGGGCGCAGCCGGCGGGGGCTCATCAGTTCGCGCAGCACCATCCTCGCCAGGGCGGCCGTGAGCAATGGGAACTCCCCGGCCTCCAACCGCGCCCCGAGACGGGCGGCCGGACCGTCGACCGCCGGCACCTGCAGGGCCAGACGCGGGTCCTGGGCGATCAGGGCGTTGAGTTCTCGTGGCGCCGCCATGCGCACCACGGCGGCCAGGGAGGCGCCCTGATCAAGCGACGGCCCAAGGATGTCGGCCAGGCTGGTCCGCGCGGCCAGCATCTCGCACAGCAGCTGTTCGACGGGCACGGTGACCATCGCCCGGGCCGGCCCGTCCATCGGCGCGCGCTCGACCAGGTCCATCAGGCGGTCGAGACGGGCCCGGCCGCCGCGGACGCCCTTCAGGGCGCCGCACACGACCCCGCCCATGATGAAGCCGCGGTCCGGACGCCCGATCATGCGGTGGGCGAGATCGGCGATCGAACAGTCTTCGAGGCCGGGAAACAGGCCGCGGCGTCCGGCCGCGATCACCCGCTCGATCGCCTGGTCCGAAAGCTTCTGATAGTGGCGCACGAGGTCGTGGACGGGCTGGCCCACATCCTGACTTTCCGGCACGGCGACCTTCTGGATGGCGTGCTGAAGCTCGACGCCCGCGGCCTCGAACTTCTCGGCCAGATCCGGGCGGTGCAGAAGTTCGAAGGCGGTGACGCCGTTCCGGCCCAGCCAGTCCTCCAGAACACGGCTGATGGTCTCCCGGGCCTGTGGCGTATACAGATCCTGGGGTCCGTTGCAGCGCGGTCCGGCCTGATCCGGGGACACGACGCGCTTGCGCTGCACCTCGGGGGCGCCCCGTGTCAGCACCGTCAGGCTGTTGAACTCCATCGTGTCGGGGTCGAGTGTCTCCTTGGTGACCCGCACCGCGGCGGCGCGGTCGTCGGCCAGCATCTCCTCGGCGGTCTGGACGGCATGAGCGCGGTCCTCCGTCGCCATCTGGAGGCTCCAGGGGGCGGGGGCGGTCTTTCGGACATAGACTTCGTAGTGGACGGGGCCGGCCATGCTAAGCTCACGCTGTTCCACCCCAGTATGCCGCCAAGGCTTTAAGGCGGGGTTTCGTTGCGTATCGGCGTGGCGGAGCCCATGTGTGCTCCGCCGTATTCTCACCCGATTGATTTAGAACGGTAACGCTTGCCGTGCGTTCAGTGCGATAACGACCCGACTGCAAGGAGCCCGATTTGGCCAACATCACCCTGGTCGACGACGACGAGAACATCGTCGCCTCCGTCTCGCTGGCGCTGGAAAGCCACGGCCACAAGGTCACAGCCTGGCATGACGGCGCCTCGGGCCTCGAGGCGCTCGAAGCCAGCCCGCCTGACCTGGCCATCCTCGATGTGAAGATGCCGCGCATGGACGGCATGGAGGTGCTGCGCCGCCTGCGTCAGACCTCGCAGATTCCGGTCATCATGCTGACGTCCAAGGACGAGGAGATCGACGAGATCCTCGGCTTCAACCTCGGCGCCGACGACTATATCCACAAGCCGTTCAGCCAGCGGCTGCTGATCGAGCGGGTCAAGGCCCTGCTGCGGCGCACCGGCGCCGACGGCGGCGAGGTCGATCCCGCCGGCGATGGTTCGGCCAAGGCGATCAAGCGCGGCAAGCTTTCGATGGACCCCGCCCGTCATGAAAGCACCTGGGAAGGCAAGCCCGTCAAACTGACGGTGACGGAATTCCTCCTGCTGCAGGCCCTGGCCCAGCGACCGGGTTTCGTGAAGAGCCGCGACAACCTGATGGACGCCGCCTACGACGATCAGGTCTATGTCGACGACCGCACCATCGACAGCCACGTCAAGCGGATGCGAAAGAAGTTCCGGGTGGTCGACCCCGAGTTCGACGCCATAGAGACCCTGTATGGCGTCGGATACCGCTATCGCGAGAGCTGATCCTCTCCCGCCGGGAGAGGCAGGACCCCGCCAGCGCCTGGGGCGCTTCGGCGGCTCGCGGCTGGGCGGGCTGATCCTCGCCCTCAACCTTCTCAGCCTGCTGATCCTGTTCGTTGGCGCTCTCGCGTTGAACGAATGGAACCGCGGCCTGATCGAGGCGCGTCAGGAGACGCTCACCGCCCAGGCCGAGCTTCTGTCCAATGTGCTCAGCAAGCTGAGCATCACCACCGGTGAACCGACACCCGCCTTCGACCCGGTGGAGGCTTCCAGACAACTGGTCGATGACTTCATTCCCGCGGGCCAGCGGGCCCGCCTGTTCGACCTTGACGGCCTTCTGGTGGCCGACAGCTACGCCGTAAGCGAGGAAATAGCCGGTCAACCGCTTCCCCCCGCGAGACCGGCCGGTACGCTGGCGGCTGCGCCCGATTCCGCTGTCGTCGCACAGAACGCGGCGGACCTGGACCGCGCCCGGACGGAGCTGGCGGCTGAGGTTGAACAGGCCCTCAACGGCGAGCCGCAGGCGACGCTCAGACGCTCGGAGAGCGGACAGCGGGTCGTGTCCGTCTCCATTCCGGTCCGCCATGTCCGACAGGTGCTCGGCGTGTTGACCCTCGAGGCCGGCGATGTCGACGAGACCCTCGCTGCCCAGCGCCGCGCGCTGATGCCATTCGCGCTCGTCGCCCTGGCGGTGAACCTGCTCGGCTCGCTGCTGATGCATCTGTTCGTGGCCCGGCCGGTGATGCGGCTTTCGGCGGCGGCGGACGAAGTGCGCCTGCAGCGCGCCCGCGCCATCTCCCTGCCCGATCTGGAAAGCCGCAAGGACGAGATCGGCGACCTGGCCCGGTCGCTGGAGACCATGACCGAGACCCTTTCAGCCCGGATGGACGCCATCGAGGCCTTCGCCGCCGACGTCTCACACGAGATCAAGAACCCCCTAACCTCGATCCGTTCCGCGCTGGAGACCCTGCCGCTGGTCAAGACCCCGGCCCAGCGCGAGACGCTCACCAACCTGCTGCAGCAGGATGTGCGCCGCCTGGACCGGCTGATCACCGACATCTCCAATGCTTCGAGGCTCGACGCCGAACTGAACCGCGACCGGCCCCGGGCCATCGACCTGACCCAGCTCCTGACCGAGATCGTCGGCGTCTATGAATCCGGGCTCAAGCCGGGAGAACCCCGGGTGACCTTCGCCGGCCCGGCTGGTGAACATATCCGGATTCTCGGTCGCGACGGGCCGCTGGGACAGGTGTTCCGAAATCTGATCGACAACGCCCGCTCGTTCAGCCCGCCCGGCGGCGGCGTGCGCCTGTCGCTGGTGCGCGACGACATTGATCCCGAGCGGGAGATCCGCGTGCGGATCGATGACGATGGTCCCGGCATCCCCCCGGACAATCTCGAGACCGTGTTCGAGCGCTTCTACACCTCGCGTCCCCGGGGCACGGCCTTCGGGGCCAATTCCGGCCTCGGCCTGTCGATCGTGCGCCAGATCGTCGAGGCCCATGGCGGGCGGGTCCGGGCAGAGAATCGTGTCGGGCCCGCGGGCGAGGTCGCCGGCGCCCGGTTCGAGGTCGCCCTTCCGGCCGCGCCGGCCAACGGTCGCCGGCCGTGACCGCCGCCGCCCCGGTCCACGCCTCGGTGGTGGCGCAATGGCTCCCCGGAGTCGGCTGGCGCGCGGTCATGATCAGCGGCGCGTCGGGCGCGGGCAAGAGCGACCTCGCCCTTCGGCTAATGGGACGCGGCTGGCGGCTGGTCGCCGACGACTATGTCTACCTGTTCGCTTCCGGCGACGCGCTCTACGCCACCGCACCCGCGACAATCGCCGGTCTGATCGAGGCGCGCGGGCTCGGCATCGTCGAGGCCGCCGCTACAGGCCTGGTTCGGGTGGTGCTGGCGGTGGAGCTGACCTCGGCGGCTCCGGAGCGCCTGCCCGAAGCGGAAACGCGACGCGTTTCGGGCCGGGACCTGCCCCTGCTCCGCCTCAACGGATTCGAGCCCTCGGCGGTCGAAAAGGTCGCGGCAGCCATCGCCCGGCTTTAACCGGACGCGGACTTGGGCTATTCCGCCCGGCTTGCGGCGCGCTCCAGGGCGGCCGGACGCGGGGGCGAAAGTCTTGGTGAAGCCTTCATGATCGGGCTGGTGATCGTCACCCACGGGGGCCTGGCCTCCGAATTTCTCGCTGCCATGGAGCATGTGGTGGGGCCCCAGCGCGGGGTCGCGGCCATCTGCATCGGGCCTGAGGACGACATGGAGCGGCGCCGCCGCGACATCGTCGACGCCGCCGCGGCCGTCAATGACGGCGACGGCGTCATCCTGCTGACCGACATGTTCGGCGGCACGCCCTCCAACCTCGCGATATCGGTGATGGAGGAGACCCGGGCCGAGGTCATCGCCGGCCTGAACCTGCCGATGCTGATCAAACTGGCCAGCGTGCGCGGGCGCGAGCCGCTGGACTCCTGCGTCGCCCATGCCCAGGACGCCGGTCGCAAATACATCTCGGTCGCCAGCTGGGTGCTGCAGGGCGAGAAATGACGAACGGGCCGGCCGAGGCGGCGGCGACCGCCGACATCTGCAACAGCCGCGGACTACACGCCCGCGCCAGCGCCAAATTCGTCAAACTCGCCACCGGCTTCGACGCCGACATCCACGTCATCCGCGACGGGGTGACGGTCAACGCCCTGTCGATCATGGGATTGCTGATGCTGGGCGCGGGCAATGGCTGCACCATCGAGATCATGGCCAGGGGGCTTGAGGCGCAGGCCGCCGTCGCCGCCCTCGCCGATCTGGTCGCGCGGCGTTTCGACGAGGACGAATAGTCAGTCCTTGGTCGGCGCCTGAACGACGCCGATATGGGCGAGGCCGCGTCGCGCGGCGAGCTCCACCTGTTTCGCCCGCTCCAGATATCGCGCCCGATCCGCCACGCTCCGCGCATCCGAGCAGCGGTCGCAACTCACCCCCTCGACATGGTTCGGCGACATCCGTCCCTCTGCGCTGACCGGCATGCGGCAGCCGCGGCACAGCGTGTGGCTGCCCGGCGTCAGGCTGTGACCGACCGCGACCCGTTCGTCGAAGACGAAACACTCGCCCCGCCAGAGGCTGTCGGCCTCAGGCGTGGTCTCCAGATAGCGCAGGATCCCGCCCTCCAGATGGAAGACCTCCCGGACGCCCTCGGCCTTCAGGAAGGCCGTCGCCTTCTCGCACCGGATGCCGCCGGTGCAGTACATGGCCACCTTCGGCGGATCGGGCCGGTCCAGCAGGGCGCGGCCCTCGCTCCGGAACCAGTCCGGAAAGTCGCGGAAGCTGCGAGTATCCGGCTGCACAGCGCCCTCGAAGGCGCCGACCGCGGCCTCGTAGTCGTTGCGGGTGTCGATCACGACCACGTTCGGGTCCCGGATCAGGGCGTTCCAGTCAGCGGCCGCGACATAGGTCCCGGCGTCGGCGGCGGGGTCCAGGTCCGGCTGCCCCATGGTCACGATCTCGGGCTTGATCCGCACCTTCATGCGGTGGAACGGAATCGCTTCAGCCTCGGCGTATTTGACCTCGAGGCGGTCGAAGCCGGGCAGGGCGCGGATCCCCGCGATGACCCGCTCAACGGCCGCCTCCGGCCCCGCGATCGTTCCGTTCAGCCCTTCATGCGCCACCAGCAGCGTGCCGCGCACCTCCGGCCGGCACAGGGCGTCCAGCCGGTGGCGCACAGCCTCGCAGTCCGCGATGGCCGCAAACCGGTACAGGGCGGCGACGCGAACGGGGGTGGAGGAGGGGGAGACGGCCACGGAAGGGCATCCTGCTTCGCGCGATCGAACCTGTCCTGCGACGCGCCTCGGAGCGAAACAGGTGGTGGAGCCGAGGGGAGTCGAACCCCTGACCTCGTCATTGCGAACGACGCGCTCTACCAACTGAGCTACGGCCCCCCTTGCCCTGATGGAAACGGGGCGCAGGCGAGCGCGCGACATACGAGGGGCGGGGCGGAGGTGTCAACCGGCGACGGCCGGGCTCCACGGGTGATTGGCGTTTCGGGACGGAGGCTCTAGAAGCAGGCGTCAATCGCTTGAGGAGTTCGCGCGTGGAAATTGCCGTCGGGATGGTCGGGTTCGTCTTCTTCGTCGTCGGTGCGTTGCTGCAGCTGCTGCTGATCGCCATCATCGTCAGCGCGGTGCTCAGCTGGCTTTTCGCCTTTGATGTCATCAATCACCGCAACCGGGTCGTGAACCAGATAGCCGGCTTTCTCGATGCGATTGTCAGCCCCGTACTGGAGCCGTTCCGGCGGATCATTCCGTCCCTCGGCGGCATCGATGTCTCGCCCATCGTGGTCATTCTGATCATTCGCGGCATCCAGATCTATCTCCTGCCGGCCTCGCACGCCGCCATCCTGAGCCTCATCACCGGCGCCTAGGCGCTGCGGGCAGGTCACGGGTGACCCCGATTGTCCTGCCCGTCGCGCATCCGGCCTTGCGCCCTCCCGCAAGGGTCCTAAGGTGCCGCCCCGACCGGGCCCCGCGCCTGCCAGCCAACCGGAATTCATGACTTCGATCCGATCCGTCGCCATCGTCGGCGCAGGCCAGATGGGCGCAGGCATCGCCCAGGCGGTCGCCGCGGGCGGCTATCAGGTGATGTTGTACGACTCCGCCGGCGACCGGGTGCCCCAGGCCCAGGCGGTCATAGCCGCCAGCCTGGCGCGCCAGGTCGAGCGTGGGCTCACCGACCAGGGCGCGGCAGACGCCGTCCTGGCGCGGATCACGGCCAGCCCGTCGCTGGCGGCCGCGGCCAAGGCGGACCTGGTGATCGAGGCGGCCGTCGAGGACGAGGCGATCAAGAAGGCCATCCTGGCCGAACTGACACCCCATCTCGGGGTCGATACCCTGCTGGCGTCGAACACTTCATCGATCTCGATCACCCGGCTCGCCGCGGCCACCGACCGACCCGAGCGTTTCATCGGCCTTCATTTCATGAAGCCCGCGCCGGTGATGAAACTGGTCGAGATCATTCGCGGCATCGCCACCTCCGCCGCCACCTACGACGCCGCGATCGGCTTTGCGGAGTCGCTCGGCAAGACCACGACCAATTCCGAGGACTTCCCCGCCTTCATCGTCAACCGCATCCTGGCGCCGATGATCAATGAGGCGATCTACACCCTGTATGAGGGTGTCGGAGACGTCGCCTCGATCGACACGGCGCTGAAACTGGGCGCCAACCATCCGATGGGCCCTCTGGAACTGGCCGACTTCATGGGTCTGGACGTCGTCCTGGCCATCATGAATGTCCTCTATGAGGGCCTCGCCGACAGCAAATACCGGCCCTGCCCGCTACTGGTGAAATACGTCGAGGCCGGCTGGCTCGGGCGCAAGTCCGGTCGCGGCTTCTATGATTATTCCGGCGATACGCCGGTCCCGACACGGTGAGTCCGGCCCGATGATCCCGACCCTGGAAAAGCCCGAGGACTTCCCCGGCCAGCAGCGGGTGGCCTGGCGACGTGAACCCTATCTGATCGTCATTGCGGCCCTCGCCGGCGCCCTGTGGCCGCCCCTGGTCGGCACCCTGGCCGTATGGTCGCCGAACAACTGGGTCCCGAGCCTCGAGATGGACTGGCGTCTGGTGGTTCTGGCCATCGGCGCGGTGGCCGTGCCCGGCGGGGTCTGGTTGCTGGCGCGGGAACGCGAGCGCAGCGGCCGACCGGCGACCCGACTGGGCGTGGTCTGGCGCTTCATGTTCTACGGCGGTCTGTTGGCCGCCGGCCTTCAGGCCCTGCTCGCCCTGACCATGTCATTGATCGGCTGGTTCCAGTCCGACGGGGTCGCGGAGGCGGCCGGCGCGACCGAGACCACCCTGCTGATCTTCGGCGTCGGCGGCCTGCCGGTCGCGGTTCTGGTGGGCGTCAGCTATGCCCTCTGGGCCGGTCTGTGCGTCGCCTTCATCGCCTTCAGGCCCCAGCCCGCGGTGCGCGACCGGCTGGGACTGATGGGCGAAGCCTCGGACGACTGACGCCCCGGCGGGCCGACGTAAAGCCTTACGGCGAATTCAGTTTCAAGCCGCCGCCGCATCAGCCAAGCTGGCGCTCGCCAGGATGGGGGAAAAGTCATGGCCGCTGAACCGATCACCGCGCAAACGCCTGCGCCGTCCGTAAAACTGCAACCTGTGGCCACGACCGACCGGCTGTTCAGCCTCGATGTCGTCCGCGGTCTGGCCGTTCTGGGGATTCTGGCGGTCAACGCCATGACCTTCGCCTGGCCCTGGGCAGTGTCGTCCAATCCCAGCCTCCAGCCCGGTTTCGACGCCGGGGCGGCGCAGGGCTGGCAGATCATGCACGTCTTCTTCCAGGACAAGATGCGCACCCTGTTCTCCATCCTGTTCGGGGCCTCGATCTTCCTGATCGGGGGCGAGCGGTTCGACGCGGCGCGGGGCAAGCTGTTGCGCAGCCGCCTGTTCTGGCTGGCCCTGTTCGGCCTGATCCACGGCCTGGCCTTCTGGTTCGGCGACATCCTGCTGCTCTACGCCTGGACCGGCGTTTTTGTCATGATGGCCCGGTCCTGGAGCGCACGCCGGTTGCTCATCGTCGGCGTCAGCCTCAACGTCGTCTGTTCGGCCCTCTACGTCGGCATGATGTCCGCGCTGGCCTTCGCGCCGCCGGAGGCCATGGCGGAGATCCGCAAGGGCGCTGAATGGATCGACGACCCTGCAAAACTGCAGGCGATGATCGCGCCCTTCCGCGGGGATGCCGTTTCGGTGACCCTGCACCTGATGCAGCAGTGGGTGACGATGACGCCCGTGATGCTGATCTTCTTCCTGCCCGCCACCGCCGCCCTGATGCTGATCGGCCTGGGCCTGTTCAAATCGGGCTTCCTCGCCGGACGCTCGCCGGCCTGGGTCTATGGTCTGTTCATCGCCCTCGGCGCCGGTTCCCTCTGGCTGATCTGGCAGGAAGCCTCGGGCATCGTCGCCGGCGGCTTCCCCTTCGTCGAGACGATGGCCAAGCCCTACAACAGCTTTCTCGCGCCCTTCGCCTCGCTGGCCTATGCCAGCGCTCTGATCCTGCTGGCGCGGTTCGGGCTGAAACTGATCCTGACCCCCCTGGCCTGCGCCGGACGGATGGCCTTCACCAACTACCTCAGCCAGACCCTGATCATGACCACCATCTTCTACGGCGGCCGGGGCCTGGGCTGGTACGGTCACATCGGCTGGCCCGAAATGTGGATGATCATCGGCGGCGTCTGGGCGGCCCAGTTGATCTGGTCGCCTCTGTGGCTGTCGGCGTTCCGGATGGGCCCTCTGGAGTGGGCCTGGCGCTGCCTGACCTATCGTCAGATGGTGCCGCTTCTGAAGCGGTAGTGTCGAGGTTAGAGGGGCAAGGGTCGCGCTGGACCGGCAGGGTTTGCGCCTGCCTGCCCGGACAGACCTCTCTCCCTTCTGGACCCTCGACCCTCGCCCCTCGCCCCTCTACAAGCCCGGCATGACCGCAGACGCCGCCGCCCCAGCCCGCCCCGAAGCCCGCAACCCCCGCGGCTTCGCCGACCGTCGCGGCCGCGACCTGACTACAGAGCGCCGCCTCGTGGCCCGGGTGTCCGAGGTCTATGAGCGCTGGGGCTTCGAACCGCTGGAGACCGGGGCGTTCGAATACGCCGACGCCCTGGGCAAATTCCTGCCCGACGCCGACCGTCCGAATGCGGGGGTCTTCGCCCTGCAGGACGACGACGAACAGTGGATGGCGCTGCGCTATGACCTGACCGCGCCCCTGGCCCGGTTCGCCGCCCAGGGATGGGAAACCCTGCCCAAGCCGTTCCGCCGCTACGCCTATGGTCCGGTGTGGCGCAACGAAAAACCTGGTCCCGGCAGGTTCCGGGAATTCGTCCAGTGCGACGCCGACACCGTCGGCTCCGACCGGCCCGAGGCCGACGCCGAGATCATCGCCATGGCCTGCGAGGGCTTGCGCGCCGCCGGGCTGGGCCCCGATCAGGCCGTGTTGCGGGTCTCCAACCGCAAACTGTTCGACGGCCTGTTCCAGGCCGGCGGGATCGAGGACGCCGGGCAGAGGCTGACCGCCCTGCGCGCCATCGACAAATTCGACCGGCTGGGCTGGGACGGCGTCGCCGCCCTGCTCGGCGAGGGCCGGCTCGATGAATCGGGCGACTATACGAAGGGCGCCCGCCTGCCGTCCGGCGTCGTCGCCACGATCGAGGGCTTCCTGTCGTCAGTGGCCACTCAGGGCCTGAGCCGGGCTGACACGCTCGACGCCGTCGCGCGGGTCGGGGGCCTCGGCGCGATCGGCGAGGCGGCCCTGACCGAGCTCGCCGCCATCGACGCCGCCCTCGGCGCAATGAAAGTGTCGCAGGACGCGGTCCGCTTCGACCCGACTATCGTGCGCGGGCTGGAATACTACACCGGCGCCGTGTTCGAGGCGGAACTTCTGCTGGACACCGTCGACGACAAGGGCCGGGCCGTGCGCTTCGGCTCGATCGGCGGAGGCGGACGCTATGACGATCTGGTGGCGCGCTTCACCGGCGAACGTTTGCCGGCGACCGGATTCTCCTTCGGCGTTTCGCGTCTGGCATCGGCCCTGCGCGCCGCCGGACGGGGCGATGCCGACGCCGTTCGCGGTCCGGTCGTCGTCATCGTCTTCTCGGACGCCGACATGCAGCACTATCTCGACGCCGTCTCGGAGCTGCGCAACGCCGGGATCGCGGCGGAACTCTATCTCGGCCGCGCGGGCATGAAGGCGCAGATGAAATACGCCGACCGTCGCGGGGCCCCCGCCGCGGTCATCCTCGGCGGCGACGAGATCGCCGCGGGCCAGGTCACGGTCAAGGACCTCGACGCCGGCCGGGCCCTTGCCGCGGGCGTCAGCGACAACGAGGCATGGAAATCGGAACGGCCCGGACAGCGGATCGTACCGCGGTCTGACCTGGTCGCTGTCGTCGCCGGGATCATCGCCCAGCCCCGCACGGCGGCATGAGTTATCATTGATAACTCATCAAAAAATCCGCGTTTCACCCGCGTGTTCATTGACTTGAGACGGAAAATGTCGTCTTTCTGACGTACTCGGGAAGCGCGGCGTTTCGACGTAGCAGCGGCCCGGAGGCGTTTCGGGGAGGAAACGTCCGCTCATCAAAGAGCGAAGAAAAGCCCGCTGCGATGTATCCCCCGCGGCGGGCTTTTTTGCGTCCGGAGCCTAGGACTTTCGCCCCGCCAGTCCCGGGGTGGAGCAAGATCGGCACGAAACCGAAAAGGGTCGGAGTGCAGGCTCCGACCCTCTTCGTGCTTCAGGCTCGCGTCCCTACCAGATGCGGACGCGCTCTTCCGGGGCCAGATAGTATTTGTCCCCCGGCTGGACGTCGAACGCCTGGTACCAGGCGTCGACATTCCTCAGAGGGCCGATGACGCGGAACTCGGCTGGCGAGTGCGGCCCGACGGTGACCTGCTGGCGCAGGGCCGCGTCGCGGTACAGCGTCTGCCACACCTGGGCCCAGCCGTAGAAGAAGCGCTGATCGCCGGTGACCCCGTCCAGCACCGGCGAAGGCTGACCGTTCAGCGACAGATGATAGGCCTCCAGGCCCACCGCCACGCCGGCGGCGTCGCCGATGTTCTCGCCCATGGTCAGCCCGCCCTGAAGGAAGAAGCCCGGCAGCGGCTCATAGGTGTCGTACTGGGCGCCCAGACGGGCGGTCAGGGCCTCGAAATTGGCCTTGTCCTCGGGCGTCCACCAGTTGCGCAGCACGCCATCGCCGTCGGACTTGGAGCCCTGGTCGTCGAAGCCGTGACCGATCTCGTGACCGATGACGCCGCCGATGGCGCCGTAGTTGACCGCCGGATCGCCGTTCGGATCGAAGAAGGGCGGTTGCAGGATGGCGGCCGGGAAGACGATCTCGTTATTGGCCGAGTTGTAATAGGCGTTCACCGTCTGCGGGGTCATGCCCCATTCGTCCTTGTCGACGGGCTGGTTCAGCCGATCGAGCTGATACCGCCACTGGAAGATCCCGGCCCGCTCGGCATTGCCGAACAGGTCGTCGGCCCGGACCTCGAGGGCGGAATAGTCGCGCCACTTGTCCGGATAGCCGATCTTGACGGTGAATTTCGACAGCTTCTCGAGCGCCGCAGCCTTGGTCGCCTCGCTCATCCAGCTGTAGTTCGGGATGCGATTGCCCAGGGCGATGCGCAGGTTGGCGACCAGTTCCTCCATCTGGACCCGGGACTCGACCGGAAAATGCTCGGCGACATACTGCCGCCCGACGGCCTCGCCCAGCATGCCCTCGGCGAAGCTGATGCCGCGCTTGTCGCGGCTTCGCTGCATCGGCTGGCCCTGCAGGTCGCGCGCGCGGAACTCCCATTGGGCGTCGGCGAAGCGGCGGGACAGGCGCGAGGCCGCGTCGTCCGTGGAGTGGAAGGCCTGCCAGGCCTGGATCACATCCATCGGCGTCTCGGCGTAGATGGCCGCCATCTTCGGCATGGCCGTGTCCTGACGGACGATCAGCCGGGGCACATCGCCGACGCCGACGGCGACGTAATAGTCCTGCCAGGCGAAGCCGGGCGCTTCCGACGCCAGTTGGGCGATGGTGTATTCGTTGTAGGTCTCGTCGCGATTGCGGTTCTCGATCGGGGTCCAGTGGGCCTCGGCGATGCGGGTCTCGAAGGCGACGATGGCCTCGGCCGCCGCGGTCGGGTTGTCCCAGCCGATCATCTCCAGCATCCGCGCCACATAGACCTGGTATTTGGCCTTGGCCTCGGCCCAGCGCGCATCCAGATAGTAGTCGCGATTGGGCAGGCCGATGCCCGACTGGCCCGTACTGACGACGTAGCGGTTCGGCGCCTTCTGATCGATTGAAATGCCGGTGCCGAAGATGGAGGCGCCGATGCGGCCCTGGGTCTGGCCCATGTAGACGGCCATGGCGTGGTGCGTGTCGGCGGCGCGGATGGCGGCCAGGTAGGGCTGCAGCGGCTGGGCGTCCAGCGCCTCGATCCGGTCCTCGTTCATGTAGGAGCGATAGGCGTCGGCGATCTTCTGCTCATCGGAGCCGGGCGCCAGATCGGTGCGGGCGGTCAGACCCTCGATCATCGCCTTGACCCGGTTGTCCGAAAGTTCGCGCAGCAGGGCGAAGGCGCCATAGCTGGTGCGGTCTGACGGAATCTGCATCCGGTCCAGGGCCGCGCCGTTGGCGTGGCGCATGAAGCTGTCGCCGGGGCGGACCGACATGTCGCGGCCGCTGAGGTCGAAGCCCCAGGTCCCGTAGCTCGGCGCTTCGGTGCCCTGATAGCCGAGAACGGTCGCGCCCTGGTCAGGCGTCTGGAACAGTTCATAGACGGTGCAGCCCTCGTCGATGCAGGCGTGGCCGTGGTCCCCGCCGCCGGCCTGGGCGAAGGCCGCGGAAGCGGGCAGCAGCAGGGCGCCCAGCGCGGCGCCGATCAGCAGTTTTTTCATGGAGATTTCCTCGACTTCGCTTCTCTATCGGACAGCGTGGCCTGGACCCTACGCCCCGGCATGGCCCTGTCGTCTGAATTTTTTGTCATGTAGGGCGGACATTCGTCGTTCCAGCGCCGCTTCCGCCTTGGCGCGAACGTATGCACGCCGGATAGTGGCTCCGAATCAGGGGGACCGATGGACGCGCACGGCGGAGCCGGAGAGTACAAGGACCTGGTGGTCTTTCTGGCCGCCGCCGGCGTGATTGTGCCGCTGTTCAACCGGCTCAGGATCAGCCCGGTGCTGGGCTTTCTGGCCGCCGGCGTCCTGTTGGGGCCCGACGGACTGGCCCGACTGGCCGTCTATGCCCCCTGGCTGTCCTGGCTGACCATATCCGACGCCGACCAGATCCGATCCCTGTCGGAACTGGGCGTTGCCTTCCTGTTGTTCATGATCGGGCTCGAGCTGTCCTGGGAGCGGCTCAGGGCCATGCGCAGGCTGGTGTTCGGCCTCGGCCTCACCCAGGTCGCGGTCTGCACCGTGGTGCTGGCGACTGTATTTGTCTTCATGGGCCAGCCCCTCGTCTCGGCGGCGGTGCTGGGCATGGGTCTGGCCCTGTCCTCCACGGCGGTGGTGATGCCGGTGATGGCCGAGCGAGGCCGGATCAACACCACGGCGGGCCGCGCGACCTTCTCCATCCTCCTGGCACAGGACGTGGTCGTGGCCCCGATCCTGGTCACCGTGACCGTTCTGGCGGCGCTCGCCGCGAGCGGCGTCGGCGGCGGCGATTTCGATCCTGCCGTGCTGCGGCCCGCCCTGCTGACCCTGATCCCTGCGGCGATCGGTCTGGCCCTGCTGATCGTGCTGGGCCGCCTGGTGTTGCGGCCCATGTTTCGCTCCGTCGTCCGTTCCAGGGCCAAGGGGCAGGGACAGGAGATGTTCATCGCCGCCAGTCTGCTGGTGGTCGTAGGCTCCGGCGTGGCGGCCCAGGCTGCCGGACTGTCGATGAGTCTCGGCGCCCTGATCGCCGGCCTGTTGCTGGCCGAGACGGAGTTCCGGCGCGAGGTCGAGATATCGATCGAACCGTTCAAGGGGCTGCTGCTCGGGGTCTTCTTCGTCGGGGTGGGGATCAGTCTCGACCTGGACGCCGTCGCCGCGGATCCCGCGGCTGTGTTCGGCCTCGCCGCCATGCTCACCGTGCTCAAGGCCGGGCTGATCTTCGGCGTCGCCCGCCTGTGGGGCCTGAACAATCGCACCGCCGTCGAAACCGCCCTGGTCCTGGGTCCGGCCGGCGAGTTCGCCTTTGTCATCCTCGGGGCCGGCCTGGTCGAGGGCATCGCCGCACCGGCCTTCACCCAGACGGTCCTGATGGCCGCCACCATCAGCATCTTCACCATTCCCCTGATGGCCCTTTTGGCAGACCGTCTGCTCAAGCCGGCGTCGACGGCGGCGCCGGATCTGCCGCTTGAGGCGCTGGAGCCACCGCCGGGCGTCGGTGGACAGGTGCTGATCGTCGGCTTCGGCCGGGTCGGCCGCCTGGTCGGCGAGATGTTGACCGAGCATGGCCAATCCTTTCTCGCCCTCGACACCAATCCATCGACGGTGGCCAAGGGGCGGGCCGAAGGGGCCAACGTCTTCTACGGGGACGCGGCACGGGCTGAAATGCTGGCCCGATGCGGCATCGACACGGCGCGGGCCGTCGTCGTCACCATGGACTCGCCGGTCAAGGTCGATGAGGTCGTTGTCGCGACCCGCGCCCTGCGCCCCGATCTGATCCTGATCGCGCGCGCGCGCGATCATCGCCATGCCGCGCGCCTGTATGCACTGGGGGTCACCGACGCCGTCCCGGAAACGACCGAGGCCAGCCTGCAACTCGCTGAGAACACCCTTGTCGACCTGGGGGTGCCGATGGGCCTGGTTCTCGCATCGATCCACGAACGCCGCGAGCAGTTCCGAAAGCTCTTCCAGGAATCCATGCCGGAAGGCGCCGCGCCGCGAAGCGCCCGCGCGCTTCGGCCCGCCCTGCGTCGGTGAGCCGCATCGAACCGGGGCGGGCCGAAGCGCGCGTTAACCGGGGCGGACAGGACGGTGTTAATCCCCCCACCCCATTTTGGTCATCGTTACGTGATGTTTGCCCCACTCGCCTGACCGGCGATATGTCTGCGTGCCGTCATGCACGCCTCGATTGTCCCATCGCTTCGGCGTTCAGTTTTAACGGCGGATGTCAGCCGCCGCTCAGTGAGTAACCGTTTTATGCGAGATGTCGCTTTGAATCCTTCCCCCGACTTAGAAGTCGAGGGTGAGACGCCTAGGCTGAACCGCCGCCAGGCCGCCAAGGTCCGGACCCGTCAGAAGGTGCTGGACGCCGCCCGGACCCTGTTCGCCGAGCGCGGCTATGAGCCCGCCACGATCCGCGACATCGCCAAGGGCGCCGGCATGTCGACCGGCGCCGTGTTCGCCAATTTCCAGGACAAGGCCGAGCTGTTCGAAGCCGTTCTGTCCGAGGATATGCTCAAGCTTGCGGAGACGCTCAAGACCGCCGCCGCCGCAGAGACGACTTTGCGCTCCCGTTTGCTGGGCGCCCTGACCGCCGGCTATCACAGCTCGCTGGAGCTGCTGCCGCTGGTCCAGGCCGTCGTCGCCCGCTCGTGGTTCCAGCCGGTCGCCGCCGAAATGCGCACCCGCGAAGCCATCAAGCCCCTGATCTCGGTCGTCACCGACGCCCTGCAGGCGGGCGTACGGGAAGGCGAACTGCGCCAGGACGCCGATGTGCGCCTCCTCAGCGAACTGATCTACGAGGCCTGGCTCTCGAACTACCGCCGCGCCGCCTACGACGGCTGGACCATCCAGCAACTGACGGCCCGCATCGGCAAGCAGATCGATGTCATCCTGGCCGGCGCCCTCAGCCGACAGTAGTCGGAGTCGACAGATCAAATGCCTCGAAGGCCGCGACCCAGTCGCGGCCTTCAGCTTTTCCAGCGCAGGGTCGCCGCCTTGACCGGGTTCGCGAACGGTCGGCCCTCCGCGCGGCTCTGGGCCCACTCACGTTTGAGCTGCTGGTACCATTTGGCCTGCTTGTCTGCGTCGTCGATCCAGATCAGGGCCGGGTCGTAGCGCAAGCCCTCGTTCTGCAGGTTCACCATGCCGCCGTCCTGTTTCAGGAAGGCGATCACGCCCATCCGCAGGAACGGCCTGGCGATTCCGAACACCCAGTGGTCGGACCAGAAGATCTGGGTGATCCGCGTCTGCGTCTCGCTGAGCGGGGTCAGACAGGTCAGGGCCAGGACCTGTTTCTCGCCGACCTCGATATGCTCCCAGCGATAGCCGGGCAGGCGAAAGGTGATCTCGGTCGCCGGCGCGCCGCCCAGGATCTTGTAGGCCCGGCTGTTCGACGAAGGCGCGTGGCGGACCATGGCGAAGCCGTGCTCGCGCGGTTCGAAGTCCTTGGTCTTTTCATGCATGGATTGCGCGGATCGCCACCACCATTGCTGATGCACATAGGGGCCGTGGGCGGGGTCCATCAGGCCGACGACGGCGTGATCGATATGGGCGTCGAAATCCATCCACTCGACCATCCTGGCCTCACCGCCCACGACGCCCGGGAACACGGGCGGTTCATGGTCGGGCTCGGGCGCAGCGCGTGGATCGGACGCGATCCAGACGAAGACCATGCCCTGGCTCTCGCGTACCGGATAGGACCGCACCCTGATCCGGTCCGCTTCATAGGCCTGGTCCTCGACCAGCGACGGGATGGCGGCGCAGACCCCGTCCGGCCGGAACCGCCAGCCGTGGTAGCAGCATTCTATGGTCTCACCCTCGCCGGGCTTTTCGACCAGCCGGCCGGCTGACAGGGGCGCAGCGCGGTGAGGGCAGATGTCGCGCATCGCATAGACCTGGCCCGCGCGGGTCCGGCCGACCAGCACCGGCTCCCCCAGCAGTTCATGGCGTTTCAGCGCGGCAGGGGCGACGTCGCGCGAAAGGGCGACGAAATACCAGGCGTCAAGGACGAACCCCTTGCCGAAGGCGGCCGGCGGAGCCTTTGCTGACGGGGGAGCGGTGGCGGTGTCGATCGTCGTCATGGCTGCTATTCTAGAGCCGCCGCCCGTCCTTTCGCCAGCCGTCCCGCGCACGCTACGAAAAAGTACTTTACTAGACAAAGCTTATCGCCTATCCCGGGTTCATATACAGCAGAGGTTCCCCGATGAAACCGCACCTGACGATCGCCCTGGCCGCCGCCCTTTCGGTCTGGGCCCTGCCGGCCCTGGCCCAGGACGGTCACGCCGGTCATGACGCCGCCGCGCACGGCCATGCGCACGCCACCTTCGAGTCCGGCCGGTTTCATGTCCGCGTGGACGGGCCCGATCAGCCGGTCGGAGACGTGATCCTGATCCCCGGCCTGTCGTCGTCGCCGCATGTCTGGGACGCCCTGACCGAGCAGCTGAAGGGCCGCTATCGCGTCCACCGGATCCACGTCCAGGGATTCGCCGGCGCGCCGGCCGAGGACAACGCATCCGGCCCCGTCTCCGCCCCGGTCGCCGAGGACCTGGCCCGCTACATCGCCGAACAGGGGCTCAACCAACCCGCCGTGATTGGCCACTCGATGGGCGGGACAATCGGCATGATGCTGGCGGCGCGTCATCCGGACAGCGTCGGCAGGCTGATGGTCGTCGACATGATCCCGTTCATGGGCGCCATGTTCGGCGCGCCGGGAGCCACGGCAGAAAGCGTCGCGCCGATGGCGGACCAGATCTACATGGCCATGTCCGCCTCGCCGCGCGAACAGTACCAGCAGCAGGCCGACGCCCAGGTCGCCGCCATGATCAACACCGAGTCCCAGCGCGCCCGACCACTGGAAGACAGCCGGAAAAGCGACCAGCAGGTTTCGTCCTCGGCCTATCGCGAACTGATCGTGACCGACCTGCGCCCTGAGCTGGGCAAAATCTCCGCGCCGACGACGGTGCTCTATGTCCGGTTCAATGACCCGCGGATGACCGACGACATGGTCGACGGCATCTACCGCGCCTCCTTCGCCACCCTGCCGGGCGCGACCCTGACGCGGATCGACGACAGCGCCCACTTCATCATGCTGGACCAGCCGGAACGTTTCGCCGCCGAGGTGAACGCGTTTTTAGAATAGTCGTGCAAAGGGTCATGGTTTCGGCGGAAACACCCCTCACGGTCCTGTGACTGACGCGGGGGCGTTTCCGTTCACGCCAGGACCGGCTAAGACCGGACCGGGTTTGGTGAGGGTCTGATGGCGGGTTCCGGCTTCAACTTCGGACGTGGCGGCGGCGCGGGCCCCAGACCCGCGCGCACGCCTTGGCAGCGCGTCGTCTACTGGGGCTCTGTGATGGCCGTGTGGGGGGTCATCTTCCTGGTGGTCTTTTTCGCCGTGTTCGCGCGCGGCCTTCCCGACACCTCCAGCCTCTACAATATCGATCGCCAACCCTCGATCACCTATCTGGACCGCAACGGCGCCCTGATCGCGGTGCGCGGAACCCAGCAGGCCCCTCCGGCCGATCTCGAGGCCCTGCCCGACTATGTCCCGGCGGCCTTCATCGCCATTGAAGACCGGCGCTTCTATCACCACCCCGGGTTCGACCCCATCGGCATGACCCGGGCCGTCTCCGCCAATATGCGCGCCGGCCGGGTGGTGCAGGGCGGTTCGACCCTGACCCAGCAACTGGCCAAGAACCTGTTCCTGAGCCCGGACCAGACCCTCAAGCGCAAGGTCCAGGAACTGATGCTGGCGGTCTGGCTGGAGATGAAATTCTCCAAACAGGAAATCCTCGCCCTCTATCTGAACCGGGTCTATTTCGGCGCCGGCGCCTATGGCATCGAGGCCGCATCGCAGCGCTATTTCGACAAGAGCGCCAAACAGCTGACGGTCGGCGAGGCCGCCCTTCTGGCTGGCCTGCTGAAAGCGCCGTCCCGCTATTCACCCGTGTCCGAGAGCGAGCGCGCCGCAACCCGCGCCACCGTGGTCCTGAACGAAATGGCCGACGCCGGGGTGATCACGGCGGAACAGCGCGCAGAGGCCGTCACAGCCCCTGTACGGGTCTCGCGCACGCTCGCCACCCAGCACGCCCAGTATTTCATCGACTGGCTGGACAAGCAGATTCGCGAACTGGTCGGTGAGCCGACCGAGGACATGATTGTCGAGACCACCCTGGACCTGACCCTGCAGACCCAGGCCGAACGATCCGTGCGGCGCATCCTTGATCGCGACCGGTCGAAGGGCGTGCAGCAGGCGGCCCTCGTCGCCCTCGACGGCGAAGGCCGGGTGCGGGCCATGATCGGCGGCGCCTCCTATGCCGACAGCCAGTTCAACCGCGCCGTCGACGCGCGACGGCAGGCCGGCTCGGCCTTCAAGCCCTTCGTCTACCTGACGGGGCTGGAGAGCGGCTATACGCCGGAAACGCGCGTCAACGACGCCCCAATCCGCATCGGCAACTGGTCGCCGCGCAACTATTCGGGCTCCTTCGCCGGCGAAATGAGCTTCTCCAACGCCGTGGCCCAGTCGACCAACACCGTCGCCGCCGGAATGGCCGACCAGATCGGCCGCGACAATGTCGCCCGCACCGCCCGGCGCCTGGGGATCACCTCCCGCATCGGCCTGGAGCCGGCCATGGCCCTCGGCGCCGTCGAGGTGTCGCCGCTGGAAATGGCCCAGGCCTTCGACGCCTTCGCCAATGGCGGCAAGCGCGTCACCGCCTATGGCATCAGCCGAATCCGCTCTCCCGAAGGCCGGGTCATCTATCAGCGCGCCTCGCGCGCCAGCGGACCTGTCCAGGCCATCTCCAACCCCTATCTCTACTATATGAACCAGATGCTGCGGGGCGTGATGACCTCGGGCACCGGCCGCGCGGCGGCCATCGCCGGGCGCGACATCGCCGGCAAGACGGGCACCACCTCCGACTACAAGGACGCCTGGTTCGTCGGCTACACCGGCGGCTTCGTCACCGCCGTCTGGGTCGGCAAGGACGACAACACCGCCATGCGCGGCGTCACCGGCGGCTCGTCACCGGCCGCCATCTGGCGGGGCTTCATGGAGGCGGCCCTGCCCCGGCTCAACGCCCCGGACATTCCCAACGGCCCGGCCATGCCCGAAGGCTGGCAGCCGCCCGCCAGTCCGGTTGAAAACCTGCTGGGCGAGATCGGCGACCTGTTCGGCGACAGCCCGCCGGCAAACGAAGCCATTCCGCCCGAAGACCAGCCCAAGCTCGAGCCGCGCCGCGCGGAACCCGGACCTGCGGTGGTTCGACCGACCGCGCCCCAGCCCCAGACCCCGCGCGACCCGCCGAACCAGCGCCCGGAGCCGGCCCCGCCGCCCGAAAAGAAGGCCGAGCCGCTGTTCTTCTGACGGCTAGCGGCCCACCGCGTGCAAGGCCTGACCGTGGTCGCGCAGCCATTTGCGGAACGGCCGGTGGTCGCCCACCAGTCGTTGGACCACCGACCAATAGGCCGGGCTGTGGTTGGCATGGACCAGATGCGCCACCTCATGGGCCGCCAGATAGTCGATCACCGCGGGCGGGGCCATGATGACGCGCCAGCTGTAACGGATCGAGCGGTTGTGCGGACTGCATGAACCCCAGCGCGATTTCGGATCGGCGATCGACAGCTTGACCGGTTGTTGACCCAGGGCGCGCAGATGGACGTCGGTGCGGGCCTGCAGGGTTTCGCGCGCCACTCGTTTGAACAGATTCTCCACGCGTCGGGCGTAGGCCTCGCCCTCGCCGCCGGACGCGATCACGGGGCCGGATTCGTCCTCGGTCAGCCGCGCCGCGCCGGCGCCGCCCGTGGCGACCAGTCGCGTCGGTCTGCCGAACAGGTCAATAACCGCCCCGGGCTCAAGCGGCGCGCCGCGCGGTCGCTCGGCCAACCGTTCGCGCATCCAGTCGGCCTTGGTGCGGGCGAAAGCCACAGCCTCGCCCAGCTTGCGCTCGGAAGGCGCGATCAGCACCGCCTCGCCGGCGCGGGCGTCGATACGGATCGACAGGCGCCGGGCCCGCGGATTGACCGAGAGCCGGGCCGTCACCCCGTCAAGCGGCAGCCGCTGACCGTTCCGGTACTGCACTCGAGGCCTCATTCTTCGCGATGAAGTCGCGCACCTGCGGATAGATGTCGTCACGGAACCGCCGCCCGTTGAAGACGCCGTAGTGGCCGACCTCGGGGTGCACGTAAAGCACCCGTCGCGTGTCGCTGAGGCTGGTGCACAGCGTATGGGCCGCCTGGGTCTGGCCGACGCCCGAGATGTCGTCCTTGGCGCCCTCGACCGTCATCAGGCCGATGTCGGTGATCTTCGTCAGGTCTACGGTGCGACCGCGATGCTCGAGCAGGCCGCGCGCCAGCAGGTGCTGCTGGAAGACTATGTCGATCGTCTGCAGATAGAATTCCTCGGTCAGGTCCAGCACCGACAGATATTCGTCGTAGAAGGCCTCATGCTTGTCGGTGGCGTCGCCATCGCCCGAGACGAGGTCCTGGAAATATTCGCGGTGGGCGTCGATGTGCTTGTCCTCGTTCATCGACATGAAGCTGTAGAGCTGGACGAAGCCCGGATAGACCCGCCGGCCAAAGCCCGGATAGGGCCAGGGCACGGTGTGGATCATGTTTGACCTGAACCAGGCGAAGGGCCGCTCCTCCGCCAACTGGTTGGTCACCGTCGGCGACAGGCGTGCGTCAATCGGCGAACCCATGAAGGTCATGGAGGCGGGACGGTTGGGATCCTCGTCCTCGGCCATCAGGGCGCAGGCGGCAAGGACGGGCGGGCCCGGCTGGCACACGCCCACGACATGGGCCCGCGGCCCGATGACGCCCAGCATGGTGCGTACGTGGTCGATATAGTCGAAGAAGTCGAACCGCCCTTCCAGCATCGGCACCTGACGGGCGTTGATCCAGTCGGTGACATAGACATCGTGGTCCTGCAGGAATCCCTCGACCGTGCCGCGCAGCAGGGTGGCGTAATGGCCCGACAGGGGCGCGACGATCAGCACCGCCGGCGCCACGGCCGGCTTGCCGGCTCGCTTCACATCCCCGAGGTGGCGCGCGAACCGCACCAGCCGGCACCAGGGCGAGGACCACACCACCTGTTCGGTCGTCCGCACCGGATGTCCGTCGACGTCGATGGTCTCCAGCCCCCAGGCCGGCTTGCCGTAGCGACGGGTCACGCTCTCGAACACGCCCGCCGAGGCGACGGCTGTGCGACCCACGGCCGTGTCCGCGGCAAGGTTGAAGGGGGAGGTCCAGAACCGCCGGGCCATCTCGGCCCCGAACCGGAACGGCGCCGCCGAATGATAGGCGAGCTCGTGAAGCGAATAGAGCATGAAATTCCTGGTACAGCCCCCGCCGTTGCGTGGCAGGGCAACATAGAACGCATTGCACTGCAAAAAGATTATCGCAGCAAGCCTGTCCGACGCGCCCGGCCTTGATGGCGGCCACGTGACGGGGGACAAGCGGGACTATGAGCACGAGCTTCCAACGCATCGCCTATGAGGCCCTGACCGTCTGCAACGGCGTCACCATGGCGGCGCTCGAGGCCGCCGTCGCGCGCACGGGGCTGGGGCCGGGCGCGACGGCGATCGATGTCGGCACCGGTAACGCCGCCGTAGCCCTGCATCTGGCCGACCGGTTCGGCCTGCGGGTCACGGCGGTCGAATATGACCCGGTCATGGCCGAACTCGCTCACGCGCGGATCGAGGCCGCCGGGCCCGGTGACCGGGTCACGCTGCGCGTGGCCGCCGCCGCCGACGTCGTGGCGCAGAGTGCGCCGGTCGATCTGATCGTGGCGCTGGGGACCACCAACGTCACCGGCGAGGGCCGCCCGACGCCGGAGGCCGGCTTTGCAGCCCTGCGTCGCAAACTCTTGCCGGGCGGCTGGCTGCTGTGGGGCGATGTGGTCTGGCTGTCCGAACCGCCGGCGCAGCTGCGGCAGATCACCGAGGCCACCAATCTGTATACGGACGATGCCGGTTGGCGGGCCGCGGCGGCGGCGGCTGGCTTCGAGGTGACGACGGGCCGGATCTCGGAACCGGCGGAGTTCGCCGCCTACCCCGACGACGCCCTGGCCGCCGTGCGGGCCTGGCTCGCGGCGAACCCGGATGACGCCGAGGCCAGCTACATCCAGTTCCATGCCGACCGGGTCCAGGCCATCACCGACTTCGGCCGCGACTACATCGGCTTCGGCCTCTATCTGTTGCGCAATCCCGGCTGAGCCGGGATCAGGCGGTGCGGATCATTCCGCCGGACGCCGCCACCGGCCAGGGCGTCAGCCGGGCCCCGGCGCAGGGCCCGCCGACGCATTCGCCCGTCAGCGGCCGGAACACCGCGCCGTGCCAGCTGCACAGCGACCCGTTCGGGACCACTGGCGGTGGAGCTGGACCGGCTCCCCGTCCTTGCCCACAAAGCTGGAAACAGGCCTCGCCGATCTGCAGCACGAAGCCGCGCGACCCGGTGTCAGCGCTGCGGCGGTTGCATGCCGTGGCCGTCAGGCGTGGTGTCCAGCACCGTTCCCGTGGTTGAAGCTGGCCAGTGCGCCTGGATGATCTCCATCATTCCCCGGCCGTAGTCCGGAGAGGCGAAGTCGCGGCCGAGATCGGTCAGGGTGGTCAGCCATCCGCCTGTCACGGCTCCCGCGTCCCGCAGCCGCGCGAGGGCGTCCTGTTCCGCCAGACTGCTGTTCGAGCCCGAGACATCGGTGATGACATGGACCCTGTATCCGTCACGCAGCAGGTCGAGAGTCGTGTGCAGGGTGCAGTTGTCGATCGATATGCCGCCGATAACGACCGTCCGTCTGCCGGTGGAGGCCAGCCATGCCCGGACCTCGGGCGTATAGCCCGACACCTGGGTCCGATTGAAACGGTGAGCGTCGTGCGTCACAAGCTCCGTGATCTCGGGCAGAAACGTACCGTAGTATTCATTTTCCTCGCCGAGGACGATCGTCGGCACCTTGAACAGCCGATTGAAGCGCGCGAAGGCCGTAATGTTGTTCCGGAACTGCGGCCCCGGGATCGTCGTGATCAGATTGTCCAGGCCCGTCACGTAGTCGACATAGATCAACACGGTGTCATCGACGGACAGGGCATCTAGCGCCGGCGGGGCCGGCTCTTCTGCGCGGGCAACTGAGACACTAGATACCAGGATAACAACGACAGCGGCGATTAGGGATGAACGCATTCTCAGAATCCTCGGCAGGTCCGGTCCAGGATGGGAACGGGCTTACAATGACCGTGCCTGCGGCGGAGGGCGCGCCTGGATTTGCTGTCCTTGCGCCCCCGGCTGCGGCGATGTGGGACGGCATCCGGATGGCCCGCGCGACCCGACCGGCCGGACCTGTGGCAGTCCGGGCCGAGGGGGTCTGGATGATCGTCGTGCGGATCAATCATCTTTCGCGTGACGCCGCAGGGTCTCCACCGGACGCGGCCCGGCTGAAACAATGCCTTGCACCCGACTTCCATCTGGTGATCCCGCCCGGCCAATCAGCCACCGTCCCCGCCCATGCGGCTCAGGACATCCTGACGCTGTCGATCACCGAGGCGGCGGTCGGGCGGTTGACGGGCCGCGCCTCCGCGGTCGCCGTAGCCGGGGAGAACCGGGTCGTGGCGGACAGGTTGGTGAATGATCTGGTGGAACGCCTGTTCGAGGCGGTGGACGAACCCGCCCTGGCCGAGAGCTTGCTGCGGAGCCTGTTGCTCAGTCTGCAACGGCCGTTGAAGCGCAGCCCATCGCGGCTGCGTCAGGTGGGAGGTCTGACCGCGCGCCAGCTCGGCCGGCTGCGCGAGCATGTGGAGACCCGGTTGGGTGAGCCCCTGCCGATCGCCCAGCTGGCCAGGCTGGTCGAACTGTCACCCTTCCATTTTGCGCGCGCCTTCAAGCGCTCGATGGGCGTTTCCCCGGCCAGATGGATCCGTCTGCGCCGTCTGACCGTGGCCCAAAAACTTCTGGCGGACCCGAAGCGTTCGGTGGGGGAGGTCGCCGCCGCCGTCGGCTACGACAGCCCCAGCCGCTTCGCCCAAGCCTTCCGTGCGGTGACAGGACAGAGCCCCTTGGCCTTCCGCAATGGCCGGATGACAGTCCACCCGGCAGAGTGAGGCTCAGGCCGTCCGGATCACGCCGCCCTCGGATTTGACAGGCCATGGGGTGAGTTTGCCGCCTGCGCAGGGGCCTCCGACACAGGCCCCCGAGATCGGTTCGAACACCGCCCCGTGCCAGCCGCACAGGATCAGGCTGCCGTCAGGCGTCAGATATCGGTCAAGCTCGACCGCGACGGGAAAGCCCGCATGAGGGCAGCGGTCGATCCAGCCGGCCGTCTCCCCGTCCTTGCGCACCACAAAGCCGTGGAAGAACGCCTCGCCGATCTGCAGCACAAAGCCGCGCGAGCCCGGGTCGGCGATGTCGGCCTCGGCGCACAGGGTCACGCCGGCCGGTGTGGCCCAGACGCGCCTTCGTTCGGCCGGGGCGTTCTCGCTCAATGCCGCTCGACCTTCAGCGGGCGCGACAGCAGATCGTAGATCACCGCATCCACCGTCGTCTCGCCGCTCAGCAGGGCGGCCACGGCGAGGGAAATCGGCATGTCGACGCCCATTTTCGCGGCCAGATCACGCACCGCGGGCGCGCTCTCATAGCCTTCGGCCACCGACCGCTTGCCGGCCAGGGCCTGTTCGACGGTCTGGCCCGCGCCGAGGGCGAGGCCAAGGCTCATATTGCGCGATTGCGGGCTGGAGCAGGTCAGGACCAGATCCCCGAGCCCGCACAGGCCGGCGACGGTCTCGGCCCGACCGCCGAGAGCGACGCCCAGCCGGGTCATTTCGGCGAATCCGCGCGTGATCAGGGCGGCATGGGCGCTGCGCCCCAGACCCTTGCCCTCGGACATGCCGCAGGCGATGGCCAGCACATTCTTGACGGCGCCGCCAACCTCGGCGCCGATCAGATCGGTCGCCAGATAGGGCCGGAAGGCCGGGGACGACAGGGTCTGCATCAACGCCTCCCCGAGCGCCGGATCGGCGCAGGCCAGGGTCACGGCGCTGGGCAGACCGCGCGCCACCTCGCCCGCGAAACTGGGGCCGGACAGCACCGCCGCCGGGGCCCCGGGCACGGCCTCGGCCAGCACCTCGGTCATCAGTTTGAGCGAGCCCCGCTCGATGCCCTTGGAGCACAGCACCACAGGCACGCCCGCGCGATGGAACGGGGCGAAGGCCGCCAGCGTAGAACGCATATGCTGGGCCGGCGGCACCGCCAGAATGACGTCGCACCCGCCCAGATCGGCCAGTTCCGTGGTCACCTCGACATGGTCGTCCAGCAGAATGCCCGGCAGGAAGGCCTCATTGATCCGCCGCGCGCGAATGCTTTCGACCACATCGGGCTCGCGCGCCTGCAACAGGACGTCCAGCCCGCCCCGGCCGGCCACCTGGGCCAGGGCCGTGCCCCAGGCGCCGCCGCCGATCACTCCCGCCGTGCGAAATTCCATGACAACTCCCTAGGCCTTGGCGCCCTTGCGGCCCGGTTTGTGGGTCGGGTCGGACAGGGCGCTCTGTTCATCCAGCGGCCAGCGCGGCCGGGCGGCGGTGTCGATATCGGAGGTCAAACCCTTTTGCAGCCGCTCCGCTCCCGCCAGGGCGATCATCGCCGCATTGTCGGTGCAATAGGCCATCGGCGGGGCAAGAAAGGCGAATCCGTTCTTCGTCGCCGTCGCCTCCAGCGTCGCCCGCACCGTTCCGTTCGCCGCCACGCCCCCGGCGACGACGAACAGCCGCGCCTCATGCCGCTCCACATAGGCCTTCATGGCCCGGTCGGACCGCTCGCTCAGCTGGCGTGCGATAGCGGACTGGACCGCGTCGGCCAGGTCGGCCCGGTCCTGATCGGTCTCGCAGGCCTGGGCCAGGCGCGAGGCGGCCGTCTTCAGGCCGGAAAAGGAGAAGTCGCAGTCCTTGCGCCCCAGCAGCGCCCGCGGCAGATCATACCGCGATCCGTCGCCCCGGGCCGCCAGCCGCTCCAGCGCGGGGCCGCCCGGATAGCCGAGCCCCAGGGCCTTGGCGATCTTGTCGAAGGCCTCGCCGGCCGCGTCGTCGATGGTCGTGCCCAGCCGGGTCATGTCGCCGACGCCGCGCACCTCCAGCAGCTGGCAATGCCCCCCCGACACCAGCAGCAGCAGGAACGGATAGTCGACCCGCCCCCCCAGCCGGGCCGAGACGGCGTGCCCCTCCAGATGATTGACCGCCATCAGCGGCAGGCCCCGCGCCAGGGCCACGGCCTTGCCGAAGCCCAGACCCACCATGACCCCGCCGACCAGTCCCGGCCCCGCCGTCGCCGCCACCCCGTCCAGTTCGCCATAGCCGAGCCCGGCCGCGGTCATGGCCCGACGGACGACGCCGTCGATCATCTCGACATGGCTGCGCGCGGCGATCTCGGGCACCACCCCGCCATAGGCCGCATGGTCTTCGATCTGGCTGTGCACCACCGAGGACAGCACCGTCGCCTCGCCGTCGGGCGACAGCCGCACCACCGAGGCGGCGGTCTCGTCGCAACTGGTCTCGAGGCCCAGTATGGTGAGCGGACCGGCCGGGCGCTGCGGGCCGCTTGCCCGGCTCCCCTCGCTGCTATAGTCGGCGGACCTCTCCATCGGGTCGAGGTAGCGACCCCGTCACGACGGCGCAAACGATTCATGGCCCCTCTCGTCCGCATCGGCACGCGCCGCTCGAAACTGGCCCTGACACAGTCGGGCATGATGCAGCGCGCCATCGGCCGGGCTCTGGGCGTCGCCGAGGCCGACATCGCCGAGGCCGTGCCCCTGGTCGAGATCGTCACCACCGGGGACCAGGTGCAGGACCGGCGGCTGATGGAGATCGGCGGCAAGGCCCTGTTCACCAAGGAGATCGAGGAGGCGCTGGCCGACGGCCGCGTCGACGTCGCCGTCCATTCGATGAAGGACGTCCCGGCCGACCAGCCGGAGGGCCTGTGCATCGCCGCCGTCCCGCCGCGCGAGGACGCCCGCGACGCCTTCGTCAGCGAGGCCTTCGCCTGTTTCGCTGACCTGCCTCAGGGGGCCCGTCTCGGCACGGCCTCGCTGCGGCGCCAGGCCCAGGCCCTGGCCCTGCGGCCGGACCTGAAGATCGAGATGCTGCGCGGCAATGTCGACACCCGGCTGCGCAAACTGGCCGAGGGCGAGTTCGACGCCATCCTGCTGGCGACCTCGGGCCTCAACCGGCTGGGTTTCGAGGCTGTGATCCGGGAGCGGCTCTCGCTCGACGACTTCCTGCCCGCGCCGGGCCAGGGCGCCCTGGCCCTGCAGACCCGGATCGACGGGGCCGACGCCGCCTGGGTCGAGGCGCTGAACGACCCGATGACCGCCCTCGCCGTCGCGGCCGAGCGCGGGGCGATGACGGCGCTGGAGGGCTCCTGCCGCACCGCCGTGGGGGCCCATGCGGCGATCGCCGATGGCCGGCTGCGCCTGACCACCGAGATGCTGGCGCCCGACGGCTCCGCCCGCTGGCGGCGCAACGGCGAGATCGGCGACGTCGCCGCCGCCGACATCACGGACCAGGCCCGCGCCCTCGGCGAGCGGCTC
>Ga0207951_100221_pt1 | contig 34916 bp, 39 predicted proteins | sample Subbio12Aug_8Bad_FD_184830 | JGI IMG/M metagenome (GOLD analysis project Ga0207951, IMG submission 184830) | Serpentinite rock and fluid subsurface biosphere microbial communities from McLaughlin Reserve, California, USA - CR12Aug_8Bad (SPAdes) | ecosystem: Environmental > Terrestrial > Deep... | reverse complement strand
GACTTATACTCTGTCCTCGAATTGAGGAGGCATTACCGAAGAGCCGAATCTGGGAAATCCGGACGTTCGGTTCCGTGAGGGGCATTAAATAACCGAAAGGAGGTTATAAAAGATGTCTACTCGACAAAAAATCATAGTGTTGGGTGGATCAGGAATGCTCGGATCAATGGTAGTGGATGCTCTATCGCGTGATTCCGATCTCACTGTGACAGCAACTATACGTAATCCATCTCTATTGGAGAAGTTGCGAAAAAGACTGCCCATGGTGATCTGGTGCCTCTTTGATGCAAATGATAGAGATCTTCACTCAAATCTTAAAGTCCTTGAAGGGCAGGATTGGATCGTCAATGCCATTGGAATTACGAAACCTCTCATCCGTGATGATGACCCCTTTGAAGTGGAGCGCGCCATATGGATCAACTCTTTACTACCTCATGTGATTGGCTCAAAGGCAGCTACGATAGGAGCACGTGTGCTGCAGATTGCCACCGACTGTGTCTATTCAGGGATTAGAGGAGCTTATTCAGAGACAGATATGCACGATCCTCTGGATGTTTATGGCAAGACAAAAAGCTTGGGAGAATCCTGGCAGGAAAATATCCATCACATACGATGCTCCATCATCGGACCTGAACCTAAAGAAAATAAATTTTTGCTAGAGTGGTTCAGATGTCAGCCTTCCGAAGCACGAATAAACGGTTATATCAATCACATCTGGAATGGAGTAACAACGCTTCATTTTTCAAAAATCTGTCAGGGTATTATCAAATCGAACATTATTCTCCCTCACCTTCAACATGTTGTTCCAAGAGATAAGATAACAAAAGCTGAAATGCTTAGGTGCTTTGCTCAAGCATACAAACGCCAAGATATCATGATCAATGATGTTGAGGCAAAGAATGTCATAGATCGTACACTTATTACAAATAATCATAAGCTAAATAACCTTTTATGGGAAGCTGCTGGTTACTTGCAACCTCCGACTGTTTCTGAAATTATAGGTGAATTGAGTCATTACGACTATCGACTGGAAGGGCTAGTGTGATATGGGAAATAAGAAATTAGCTATTGTCCTGGGAATTCGCCCGGATGTCATTAGAGCTTCTCTAATCCTTGAGATACTTCAATCGAAACTTGGTTCAAATCTAAGCTTCATCTGGTCCGGTCAGCATTATTCAGATAATTTGAAAGACATTTTTTTCCGTGAACTTAATGTAAAGCCACCAGAGATCGCACTTAATGCTGGAGGCAATACGGATGCTGAAGTTAGCTCAGCGGTTATTGCACGACTCTTCCCTGTCCTTCAAGAACTGAAACCCGAGGCTGCTATATTTCTCGGAGACACTAACACAGTCATGGGATGTCTGGCAGCTGCGCAGCTTAATATCCCAATTGTTCATATCGAGGGATGCATGCGATCCTATGACTGGAGGATGCCAGAAGAAAAGTATCGAATCGTTATTGATCATTTGTCAGATGTAATTTATGCCTATTTTGATGAATATAAAAAACAGGGAATAGACGAGGGACTGAATCCTAATAATATTGTTGTTACAACCAATCCTATCGTTGATGTCCTTAACAAATACTATTTCGAGAAGAAGGGCTATTATGATCAACTGGGAAACGGGGAATTCTTCAGAAGTCGAGGTATTGAGAAGAATCAATACTATGCAATGACCTGCCATCGCCGGGAGAACGTGCACGACCTCCAATCTTTCAAAAATATTCTATCACTCATAGTAGCTACAGACAGGAAGATTTATTTCCCCGCCAGTTACCGCACCCAAAAAGTCTTGAAAGAAAATTCTTTGAGGCTTCCTAACAATGTGATCATGGTTGATCCTGTAGGTTATGAAGAGATGTTAGTCCTGATGGTTAATTCTCGGGGTGTCATCACCGATTCGGGAACTGTGGTGGAGGAGACTTGCGTGCTCCAGATCCCTTCGCTTCAAATTCGTAAGTCAACTGAGCGGCCTCAGGTTTATGATGTGCGGTCGAGTATCAAGTTTGACCCGACAGAGCCAGAAAACTATCCTCATCGGATTGTCTTTGATAAACTGGAATCCCTTTATGGTAAGACATGGCCAAATCCTTTAGGCGATGGCATGGCATCGGAGCGAATCGCCAATGATCTTCTCAGTCGCCTGGAGGAAGGTAGGTTCCGTAACCACAAACCATCAGATTATCACCTTGATATCAGACGATCCTTTAGGGATGATGGATTGTGAGATAGAAAGCATTTCTTGATCGGTCGCATTATATAGCAATTACAATTTAAAGCTATTATGCTTAGGCACTTGACTCCTACGATAGGGGATAACTCCCACGGCACCCACCACCAAAAGACTTGTGTGTTCCGTGCGCTACCCCACGTCCTCGCTTATTCTTGATGGGTCCACTTGGCTCGATGGTTTTCACTGCAAATACCATAACTTATCATGACGTATTCAGGTCGTAGGAGTCAAGTGCCTAAATATATAAAGCTATTTTTAATTGAAAATACGTATTCTATAATAATTTTCTGTTAGGGAAGATAAAAAATGAAGGTGATTTTAGTAAATCCAGGTATTTCCAAAAGTAGGTCATATGGTAAGTTTCAAAAGCATGGCGCTGTTATGCACCCGCTGGGGCTTTGCTACATTGGATCAATGCTGGAAAAGGCTGACATCGATATTGAGATATATGATTTCTGTCTGACTGACCTTGATGTCGGGGAACAAGCGCAGCAAATTATCCGTGGACAGCCTAAACTTGTAGGATTCTATGTAACCACGATGGCTTTTACCACTGCACTATCAATAGCTGATAAAATCAAGCAAATCAGCCCAACAATCAAAACAATATTCGGCGGCCCGCATGTGACAGCATTGCCTGATCTAGCTATGCAGAATTTAGCTGTAGATTTTGTTGGCAGAGGTGAAGGTGAATATCTGATGTTAGACCTTGTAAAAGTGTTGGCTGCGGGGGACGATGACTTCAGCAACATATTAGGGCTATCCTGGCGAAGAAATGGGGCAACCATACACAATCGAATGCGTCCTCCGATAATGGATCTGGACTTGTTGCCATTCCCGGCGCGGCATCTGCTACCAGATGTATCCAAATACCGACCAGCGTCAATATATTGGCGGCGTCTGCCATCGCTTCATATTTATACGACACGCGGTTGCCCGCACAAATGCATTTTCTGCCAGTCTTCACAGCTCGCACCTGGGAATGTCTTTGGCCGAAGAGTCCGCAGTCACAGCGTTGATTACTCAATATCGGAGATCAAGCACCTAATAAGTGATTACCATATTAAAGAAATCATCATTAACGATGATACATTTAACATCAACAAGAGGAGAGTATACGATTTTTGCGAAGCTATGATGAAAAAAGATTTGCACAAAAAGATCGAATGGTCGTGCAATATCCAAGTCGGTTCGAGGACGGTGGATAAAGATATGCTAAAAATAATGAGGCGGGCCGGTTGCTGGCAAATTATGCCAGGCTTCGAAAGCGGCGATCAGAAGATTTTAAACCTAATCAAAAAAGGGATTACACTCGAAGAATCTATGAACGTATGCCGGTGGGCCCGTGAGGTCGGGCTGATTATCAAAGCTAATTTCATCCTCGGCCATCCGCTGGAAACGCACCAATCGGTCATGAAAACGATTCATTTTGCCCATAAGATCAAAGCTCATTTTGTTAGTTTCACCCTGATGTCGCCATTACCGGGCACGGAGTTATATGATATGGCCCCAAATTATGGGTTCACCAATCGGACGGATTTTGATTCTGTGGCATTCTCTGGCAGTAGCAAGCATATCCCTTTCGTGCCAAAAGACCTGACCGAGGCAGAACTGAGGCAGTATCTTGACAAGGCTTATCGAAGCATTTACCTGAATCCACGGGTGGTTTTTGAAAATGTGAAAGCTTTGCGCAGTTGGGCTGGTGTGGCAACATATTTTAAGGCATTGACGACACTTCTGTTCTTGAAATTACATAAGTCAAAAAAATAGATAATTCTTTTTTTGGATTGTTACCAAATGCGACACTTAGAAGATATCATTAAATATATTACAAAAAAAAGAAGCCTTTTCAGCACAATTGCCATTTTTCTAATTTTCAGTGCTGTGATATGGCGTATAGATCTTTCTAACATTTTACCCATAAAAACAGAGATTGAACTGGAAAATGTAAAAAATATAAATAGATATATCAATGTTTACGGAAAGGGGATTATTTTTATTCTTCTATCTGCGGTTTTGTCATTTTATCTCATCCTTAGGTCAAAATTTGCATCGAAACAAGAACAGATTATTAAGATTCTATCTCGAGGGGCTTTAATTTTTGCATGCTCTATCTATACTTCAAACCTTTTTATACAATTTTTAAAGTTTCTTTCTTATAAATATTATGTTGATTTTGCAGTTCACTTGGAAGTCCTGTGGAAATTAAAAAATGGGCTGAGTGGGGCATTACCCTTTTCGTCTATTGAAGCTAACCTTTACGGCTCTACGAACTGGTTTGGTACCCACTTCGCACCCATTTTATACATCTTCGCCATACCCTTCTATTTCCTGCCTAGACCGGAAACTCTAATAGTTCTTCAAACTTTTTTGATAGGATCTGCTGCATTACCGCTATACTGGTATGCCAAGGAAAAGTTAAATAGTGGGGCTTCAGCATTATTCATAACAGGTGCCTTCCTGCTTTATCCTACTCTGAATTATATAACTATTTATGATTTTGAGTACCTGAGATTTTCTATACCTGCCCTAATGTTTACATTCTATTTTTTGTATAAAGGAAAACGCCTGCTTTACTTTTTGTTTCTGGCCGCATCTCTGCTAATCAGGGAGGAAGTATCCCTGGTTACATTTATGGTTGGTATCTATGCCTTTTTTATAATGAGGAAAAGAAAACTTGGTCTGATAACAATCGTGGTAAGTATTGCATACTTTGGGGTTGTGGTGGGTTACATCATGCCGTCAATGAGGATGGGGGAAGATTTGGTTTACAGCAACTACTTTAGACATCTTGGTGATACTCCCCTCGAGATATTAGGGACAGTTGTCCTCCATCCTTTGTATGTCATAAAGTTCCTTTTAGAACCTACTAAAATTGCCAATTTCATTCTTTTTAACCTCCCGGTATTATTTTTATCTTTAGCCTCCCCCATATTTCTAGTCACCTTTCCTAATTTGTTCGTTTGCTTCTTGAGCAAGTCTATCACCCATTACTCTATTTTTCTCTATTATCTTTCACCGAGTATCCCCTTTATATTTCTTGCGGCGGTTGACGGTATTAACAATGCGAGGGATGCCGGATTGCCTTTCTTAAAGAAATGGAGATATATTCGAAAAAACATTTTAGGCAAGAATGACTCAAAGAAACAGCTTATTTTATCCCTGACCATGACACTATTCACCACCAGTCTGCTGACCAATTTCTTTTTTAGCCCTTCTATCATTTCATTCCAGTTCTGGAACAAAAAATATAAATTAGGGGAATTTCATACGACTAACTTTCACCATTCTAACTATTTAATTGGAGAACATCAAAAATTGGCCAGAGATTTTGTAGAAATGATACCAGACAATGCCACTGTTTCTGCTGAACAGTTCTTTCTGCCCCATTTGTATACAAAGAGGAAACTCTATATTTATCCGACTATAAAGGATGATGTGGAATTTGTCTTAATTGATAAAAGGCACCATGCAAAAGCTGGGGTTGGTGATACTTATATAGATTTTAGAAAAAGACCACAATATTATTACGATAAGGTAGAAAAGGATCATGTAAATTGGGATATCGTCAAAGAAGAAGATGGGATTTTTTTGTTAAGGAGAAAAGGTTATTTTCCTGCAGCTCCTTTAAATAATGAGTGATAAGAGAAAAACACACAATGAATAAAAGCGTAAAAATGCTAACAAATTCTTCTATCTTATTATTATACACTATATTTGAAATAATAGCCCTCTTCTTATTTAATGTTTTTTCCGCACGATTTTTAGGTGTTGAAGGATTTGGAAGACTTATATACATTATATCATATGTTTTGTTATTTTCATCCTTGGCCGATATGGGAACTTCTCTGGGTATTACAAAATGTGTTGCCAGAAATTCCTCTAGTAAGAGTAACTACATAAATGCAGGATTTACCCTTAGATTGATAATGTCAGTTATATTTGTGATTACAACAAACTCTTCATTTCTGATTTTTGGAAAAGGGGAAGATATCTTCCTAATTTTAGTCCTTTCTCTGGCTGAGGCATCCAGGGGTATTGCTATATATATAGCCTTTATCTTCCGCGGTGTGGAACGGATGGTATATGAACCCCTTTTCTTTGGAATGGACAGGCTTATAATGTTGGTTTTTGGATTATTGGTTCTGAATGCAGGGTATGGTATAGATGAGTTAATAATCGTTATTTCAATAGCAAGGATTAGCTCATTAATCCTGGCCATTTTCTTTTATTCTCGAAACTTTGGCAGAGTAAGACTGTCTAGTAGTAAAGCCTTTTTGAATGACTTGTGGAAAGAATCATACCCTGTTGCTATGGTTATGTTTTCAGATAAATTAAGTGTTTACCTACCTCCTGTCCTCTTGACCACATTTTGGGAGAGTACTGCTACGGGTCTTTTTCAATCATCATATAAGATAGCCTTATTCCCCATATTGATCTGCACTATATTAATTCAAAGCATATACCCTTCTATTGTATCCTGCTTTGCAGCTTCTGATAAAGATAGCATTACAGACCTATACCATTTTGCTACAAAAATGTTATTAAACATTGTTTTGCCATGCTTTGTAATCTTTTTAGCTTTTTCGGAAGACATTCTATCATTCATATACGGTAAAGACTACTTAGAAGCAGCTTGGGCTCTTAAGGCAATGACTCCATATATTTTATTAGTAGCTGTGCTGTCAATGTCGATGCATTTTTTACTTGCTATAGATAGACAAAGGGTAGTGGCGAAGATAGCAATTTACACTACTGTTGTAAGCATTATGATAAACTTTTTTTTAATTTTTATTTTGGGCCTGAAGGGCGCTGTCTTAGCCTTGTCATTCGTGAGTGGTATTTCATCTGCCGTTTATATACTTACTGTCCAACGTTTGGGTTACCAGGCTTTTAAACTTAAAGATAATTTCTCTCAGATAATTTCTTCTTTTGCTATGTTTTCTATCGTATATTGCTTAAGTAATACACTAAAGATACAAGGATTGTTGTTTATCGCTTGGACAAGCCTTCTGGGATTGGCAACCTATATCTTCGTTCTAATGTTTACTGGTGGAATCTCTCAGCGAGAGAAAGCAATGGTAAAAGAGTTATTTAATAAAATAGCTATTATAAAAGGAACTTAGATATGTATGAAAATATTACCTGCGATTTATGTGGATCAGAAAAGTCGTTTATTCTCCATGAGAAGACAGATTTATTAAAACTTCCCCCACCCCTTAAGATTGTGAGGTGTAGTGGCTGTAGCTTGGTGTATCTAAATCCAAGGTTGAGAAGAAACGATTACGAGACCTTTTATGATTCGAATTATTATAATAGCTGGGACCATTTAAAAATAGTTAAACAAAAGGGTAAGGAGTATGAAAATAAATACAACTTAATAGAGAGGCACTTGGATTTAAGGAGAAAAGGCAAGTTATTGGATATAGGTTGTGGTACCGGAGACTTTCTAAAAATTGGAAAGGATAGAGGGTGGGAGGTATATGGAATTGAACTCTCAAAATGGGCTGCTGATTATGGCAGAATAAATTTTAACCTGGATATAAAGAATAAAAATTTAGAAAAGGTAGCAGGACTTTGGAGGTTCAGATTCGACGTTATTACCTTGAACCATGTGCTTGAACATCTTCCTAGTCCAAGTGGTGCCCTCAAGATAATATCCGAAATATTACATGAGGAGGGTTTGATATTAGTTGAGGTTCCTAATGAATTTGATCAGCTAATGTTTTTAATAGCCGGGGGATTAGGGAGAAAATGGTTGTATAATCGTCACAAAGGGCCAATTATTCACCACACATTTTATTTCACAAAAGATTCTCTAATTAAAATGCTGGAGAAGTCTGGATTTCAGACCCTTTTTATTAGAACCCTTAACGATGATATGTTAATTCGAAGCCATATATTTGGAGGCCAACTTGTTAAAAAAATTTTTTATAAGGTAGGTGTTTTTATTGGACGGGGACCCGTTATTGAAGTCTTGGCAAGAAAGCAAAAATAGATAATAGTGAATGGATAAAAGAATCAGAATTTTAAAAAGGAATATGCGGTGGTTTCCTGGGGTTAGGCCATCACATGAAATTTACCTTGAATTAAGCAGAGATAGCCTTTTCCCTGATGCTTTAGTATTACATCTTGGCGCGGGATATGATTCTCATAACATTGTTTCTAAAATAGGAGAAACAAGGCGATTAATAAGTGTTGATATTGATTGGAAAAAACTCTTGAATAACAAAAATCTTTTTCGTATCGTTGGCGATGGTTCTGCGCTACTGTTTAAAGGAATGACTTTCGATTTTATTATGTCCGAAAATGTATTGGAACATTTAATAGAACCAAGAACGGTGTTTAATGAGTGCTATAGGTGCCTAAAGGTTAGGGGGGGTGAGTTTTTTGACACCTAATGGTTATTTGATAACGTTCAGGACATCGTTCACAAGAAAAATGTTCACAACATCGTTCAGTTGCATACTTCTTCCTGCTTGAACAGTTACTCATTGGATTAGTGCTAGGCCCGCATTTATGAAGCACCTGAGAGAGAGTCACATAGTTCTTAACAGCCTTAAACCCTTGCTTGTGAACGATGTCCTGAATGCTAATTTAGTGAACGATGTCTTGAACGTTGTCAGTTATTCCTTACATAAGCCTCTTAGGAAGGTTATTAACCCCACACAAGTTACGTATTAAATTTTTAATATTTTCAGGAATGACCTTGGGTAAAGATGATATTTACCCAGTTTATTATAGATGCAATACCCCATACTGTATATCCAAATTGGCTAAAAGAACCGGTTTCAAGGTAGAAGTAATGGAAACCTATGTTGGTTGGCCATCTTATTTTGAGTTTTCTAATTATCTACACAGCGTTATGACGGTTGTTCATAAGTTTCTGGAGAAGCTTCCTTCTATCTTTCATATCACAATTGTGGGCATTTTAAGGAAATAGAAGATGATTAAAAACTTACGAAAGGAAATCAGTTATTTGCTTGTGCCGTCATTATTAGCCATTTTTATTGGATATTTCATATCAATAACTTCTAATTACTTTTTCGACCTAAGATATTTTCTTCTCGTCGTTATTTTTCTACTTATTTCTATTCCTATTGTTATAAGCATAACTAAAAAAGAATTTGATATATTAGAAATAATTAACCTCTTTTTGTTTCTGTATTTTATGGCCTTTTTTGTAAAACCTATTCTAATTCTAATAGATGAGGATTTTGTTGTCCTGAAGCACCTTTATTCCGGTGGAAAATATTTTGATTTATCCCTGCTGGCTGCCATAATAGGTCTTCTTGCTTTTTATTCAGGTTATTATTCATTTAAAAGGGAAAGAACAAAAGGTTATTTCAATAAAGGGAATATTTATAAGAGCTCTCGTGCAATTGTAGTGGTATTTATGTGTATTATTGGCGGAATAGGGGGTTATCTATGCCTTGTTTATTCTTCTGGAGGGCTTACGAATTTTATAACATCAGCTTTTATTGGCAGGGGTGAATTATTTGTAGGAAAGGGTTACATACTTATTATTTCCTTTTTCTGCTGGCTTGCCGTAGCAACTTGCATAAGCTATATCTATCATAAAGGTGGAATATTTTACAAAAGCCTCTTATTTTACATGATGTTTTTTACTATTTTATTGATACAATCTTCTTATGCCTCAAGAACTGCACTTCTCTCGATCATATTAATTCCGATAATATATTTCCACTTCAGGTATAGAAAAATTAGACTAAAAAAGTCTTTAATCTCAATTATTATTCTATTTACACTATTAACAACATATGATGTCTATAGACAGACGGAGATTGGAATTTCTAAATATGGCGGGGGAACTTTAAAAGATATAATTAAGACAAGCATAGGGAGTTCTTTTGCTGAAATCGATGGCTTTAGTATCATCCTCGAACAAATACCTTTACAGAGAGATTTCTTTTATGGACAGGTGGAGTTAGAGGCTTTGATATATCCTCTAATACCAAGGGCCATCTTCCCGTCAAAAAAAATTATTTGGGGAACAAATTTAATCCAAGAGGTGTACATACCTAATTATCAATTTACAACTTATTCTGTTTCTATTTTAGGACCAGGTTATGCTGACTTTGGTTGGTTTGGGATTATAATGAATATGTTTCTTTTAGGGTTTATTTCCAAATATTTATTCCAGAAATTTAAACAAGATCCGGATAATGATGGCAATTTATTTCTTTACATCTTTTTTATATGTAATATTGTTAATATTGTCCGTGATGGCATTACTGTATTTCTTAGTCAAATTCCATATTTGTTAGCCATGCTCCTCATTTTCCGTTATATTCAAATAAGTAGGAGTATATATCCAGTTAAACTTGGAACTACAAGATGAAAATTGAAACTTATCATTTTTTTTCGTGTCCCTCTTGTAGAGGTCGTTTATTACTTGAAAAGCCAATTTATGTACATCAACATATTGAAAGTGGAATATTAGTGTGTGTTTTATGTAATCATAAATACCCCATCATTAATTATATCCCAAGATTTTCTCTAAATGAGAATTACACAAAGTCATTTGGTTTTCAATGGAATAAACAGAGGAAGACACAACTTGATAGATTTACTGGGTATAATTTTTCCAGGGAACGCCTATTTTCTGTGTCAAGATTGCTTAAAAAGATGAAAGGGGAAAAGATCCTTGAAGTTGGATCAGGAGCAGGTAGGTTTACCCAAATTCTCGCGGAAACTGAAGCTGAGATATTTTCCTTCGATTACAGTGAAGCAGTAGATGTTAATTTAGAAAATAATGGTTGTAGAGATAATCTCCATTTATTCCAGGGGGACTTACACCATATTCCCCTAGCCTATGAACTATTTGATAAAGTCATTTGTTTGGGAGTTTTACAGCACACCCCTAACCCAGAGCAAGCGTTTATGTCTCTTGTTCCATTTATAAAAACTGGGGGGGAGTTAGTAATAGATATTTACAAAAAAACCATCCTTTCAATGCTTCAATGGAAGTATATTTTGAGACCAATAACTAAAAAAATTGATAAACAAAGGCTTTATCAAAACGTAGAGAAAATTGTTCCAATTTTACTTCCAGTGGCAATATTTTTCAGAAAGATTGCAGGTCCTGTTGGATCCCGTATTCTTCCAATTGCCAATTATAGCCATTTACAGATTCCTTATGAACTGAATAAGCAGTGGTCTATCTTGGACACTTTTGACATGTATTCTCCTACCTATGATAAACCTCAAACTATTCATGAAGTCAGAAAATGGTTTATAGAAGCAGGATTTAAAGATGTTGATGTAAGATATGGTGCTAATGGAATAGTGGGAAAGGCTCGAAAACCCGGCACTGTCTGCATGGCGGGGGAATAATTACATGTGTGGAATCGTTGGACAGGCTTTCCATGAGGCTCAGTGCAATCCAGAAGTCCTTAGGGTTATGAGAGACAGCATGGCCCATAGGGGGCCCGACCATGCTGGAGAATGGTATTCGCCAGACTTCCGAATAGGGCTTGCTCACAGGCGCCTGGCAATCATCGATCTCTCTCCGCGCGGACAACAACCGATGCATGATGGCTCTGGAAAGCTCGTTATTGTGTTCAACGGAGAAATCTACAATTTTCTTGATCTCAGGAAACGTCTTGAGAAAATGGGGCATTCGTTCAGATCAAATAGCGACACGGAAGTAATTCTGGAGGCCTACCGCGAATGGGGCACAGACTGCCTCAGGGAAATAAACGGCATGTTTGCCTTTTGCATTTATGATGATCACAAGGGGATATTTTTTCTCGCCCGGGACAGGGCAGGGGAAAAACCGCTTTACTACAGATACTCTGATAAACAATTCTCTTTCGCTTCAGAGCTAAAGGCTATTATGGCCGACCCCGGAACCCCGAGAAAACTCAATTTGGAGGCTTTGAATTTTTATCTGGCCTATGGTTATGTTCCCTGTCCTATGTCTATTTTGCACGGGGTTGAAAAACTTCCCCAGGCCCACGCCATGATCTATGACATCCCCAAAGGTACACTCCGACGTTGGAAGTATTGGGACCTTCCAGAGACGGTTGTCAATAACAATGTCTCTATCGAGGATCTTTGCAGTGAATTTAAATCACTGTTGCAAGATTCTATCCGACGTCAAATGGTCTCGGACGTTCCTCTCGGCGTGCTCTTGAGCGGCGGCTGCGATTCCAGTCTAGTGACAGCGCTTGCGAGCGAGGTCTCGCGGAAGCCCTTGAGAACCTTTACCGTCACTTTTCCTGGTCATAAAGAATATGACGAAGCATCGTTTGCGAGGATTGTCGCAGACCACTTTGGCACAGAGCACGTAGAAATTGTAGTAGATGAAACCTCTGTCGGCCAGGTAGAGGAACTTGCGACACAATTTGACGAGCCTCTGGCAGATCATGCGATAATTCCAACATATCTTATTTCCAGGGCGATCCGGCAGCATGCTACGGTGGCTCTGAGCGGGGATGGGGGCGATGAACTGTTTGGGGGCTATCCACATTATGCCTCGGTACTGAGATTGGAACGTTATAGACGATTTGTACCTTTGCCCATAAGGTCTCTTATTTCCATTTGCGCCTCTCGTTTATTGCCGGTCGGCATTCATTATCGGAATCACATGATTGGGTTCCGGAATCATTTCCGTGAAAGTGTTGCCCACATCAATCTTTATTTTGATGAACATGCCCGGCGGCAGATATTGAATCCGGACATTATTCGTGCGATTGACATAAACTTTCCGGAAAGGCAAAGGGCGACGCATTGTATGGCACACCATTCATTACTCAGGCAGGCGATGCAGGGAGATTTCATGACAACACTAGGGGATAGTTATTTGGTTAAAGTGGATCGGGCAAGCATGCTGGCATCCCTCGAGGTGAGAACGCCTTTTCTCGATTATCGATTGATAGAGTTTTCTTTCAAGTCAGTTCCGGATAAATATAAGATTGCCGAAGACCAATTGAAGATTCTACCGCGTTATGTTGCAAAAAGGCTGTTACCTAGTCACCTGAATCTGGACCGCAAACAGGGTTTTACTATGCCGCTTTCAAAGTGGATCAGAAAAAGCTGGGGCAAGTTTATCGAAGAGGTACTGCATGATGCAATGCAGAGTGTGTTTGATAAGCAGCCCATAAGGAAACTTTTTGAAAGCGAGGGGAAAATAAGGTCCAATTCAAGCCGGCTATTCGCCCTTGCAATGTTCGAAATATGGCGTAACCGTTATAAAATTAATCTATAATTTCCTTTGGTAAACCCTCGGTTCTGCCGGGGGACTCATAGAGTTAGACATTTCAGGGAATAAGGATTATTGTTATTGGGAAATGTCAGAGAAAAGCTTTTAGGATATAGAGGGCTATGTCTTCGTGGTTTTGGATTTCTTCTTTTTGTCCTTGACTCGAAGGAAGTAAAAGAGCGAATGGAACAGAAACTTAAACCAGCCAAATCGGAAAAACATGGTGGGAAATCTGTTTTTGGATCGAGGCGGGATGTTTTAAAGTGAGATTGGCTATTGTTAATCTCATCCAGGGTGGCCTGAGTGGCGGTTATCGCAAGTATCTTGATCGTATACTGCCGCTCTTGGCCGACGACTCGCGTGTTCAATGCCTGGACGTCTTTCTGCCCCCTGGTATGCTACAGGGGGAGGCAAATAGGCGGGTAACACGAACATGGCCGGCCGCAGATATGCATAGAGGGTACCGCTGGCTCCGGGACCAAATTCGCCAAACAAGTCCAGAGGCAGTATTCATCCCAACTGCCCGCTGGCTGAATTTCGGTCGGATCCCAATTGTAACGATGGTTCGGAATATGGAACCTTTGATCATCCCGTTTAATGGAAATCCTTTTCGGGAAGGAATTAAAAATCTTTTAAGGGCATATGAAGCCAAAAGAGCTTGCCAGCGTGCAATTCGAGTGATCGCCGTATCGCAGTACGTTAAGGATTTTCTTCATGCATCATGGAATATTGAGCCTGAAAAGATTGGCGTTGTTTATCATGGGGTTGAGGCACCCCCTGATCAGAGTACCCTACGTACCCCCATTTGGGCCCATAAGCAAAAATTAGGCAATTTTATTTTCACCGCAGGTTCAATTCGGCCAGCACGAGGGCTTGAAGATCTCATTTACGCCTTTGGTGAGTTGGATATGAGAGGCTTAAACTATAAGCTGGTCATTGCCGGTGCGATTGATCCCCTGATGGGAAATTACAAAAATAAACTTGAAAAGCTCTCATTAAAGTTGGATATTGCATCCAGGATCGTTTGGCCCGGCCACCTATCTCCAGAGGAAATGTCCTGGAGCTACTATAATTGTGCTGCTTTTGTTATGACCAGCCGGGCAGAAGCTTGCCCCAACATAGCTCTCGAGGCAATGGCACATGGATGCGTGTGCATATCCACAGAGGCACCTCCAATGCCAGAATTTTTCCAGGAAGTGGCTGCATATTATCCTCCAACAAATGGAGAAGCACTGAGCAAGGTTATTCAATCAGTCCTTTCCTGGGATAACGAACGGAAAAAAACAATGGCGGACAGAGCAAGGCAACGGGCAGCTCAATTCTCATGGGATTTGACGGCTGAGAAAACAATTGAAGAATTGCAAAAGGCGTTGTGAATGAGGAAGACACCAGCAAACAGAAGGGGAAAAGTTGTAATTTCAGAATGGAAAAGCTTATTTGAAACATCGTATAACTCTCTGCAAAATCGAGATTGAACTCGGCAAAGCTATTCGAATGGCCTTGGAGGGTGTCGGCCTACTTGAACGCGTTACGAATTCTTCACGAGTGGCGCTCAAGCCCAATTTTACCTACCCCTATTACAAAGCTGGCGTAACTACCTCGCCGCAGGTAATTCGGGAAACGGTCAAGATCCTACGTGAATATACTTCTCATATTGCCATTGTTGAAACAGACGGCGGCTATGGCGCCTGGCAAGCCGCAGAAGCATTTGCCGGGCATGGAATGGATTTATTGAGCAATGATTTTGGGGTAGAGATAGTAAATTTGAATGAAGAGCCAAGAGAATTAATTGAATTTCGATCCGGTCGGAAAAAGTATCAATTGCCGTTACCAAGTCGATTGCTTCATGAAACAGATGTATTTATAACCATGCCGGTGCCAAAAATTCACTGTATGACTGGATTGACTTTGGCATATAAAAACCAGTGGGGCTGCATACCGGATATTATGCGCCTGCGGCGACATTACATCTTCGATAAGGCCATCCTGGCCATTAACAGGGCGCTTAAACCTGTGGTGCTGGCAGATGGCACATATTTTCTCGATCGGAATGGGCCAATGGACGGCGACCCCGTCCGAATGGACTTAATCATTGCAGCAACTGATGCAGGATCGTTTGATCGGTATGTTGCAGAACTAATGGGGTTTCCTTGGCAGCGGGTGAGTCATCTTCGTCTGGCCGCAAAACTGGGTGATATGCCGCCCAGCTTGGACGAGATTGAATTCAACATTTCCCCGGCTGAAGCACGCACCCATGTATTTCGCTTGCAGCGCACCTTGCGCAACTATATCGCCCTGTGTGGTTTCAAGAGCAGGTTTTTGACTTGGTTAGGTTATGAGGCGTGGTTCGGCAGAATTATGTTACATAAAATTCTTTATGCTATAGCAGGCAAACCCGTTAAACCACACGCATAGAAAGTAGTGAAGGGGCAAGAGGCGTAAAAAGTGATCAAAGTACTGACCGTCATCGGTACACGTCCGGAAGCGATTAAGTTTGCACCCGTAGTCTTGGAATTGGAACGGAGAAAGGGCTCTTTCTTTTACAGAACCTGCCTTACTGCCCAACACCGAGAAATGGCTGACCAACCCCTAAACCTCTTTGGCATCAAGCCGGATTATGACCTCAATATTATGTTGCCCGGTCAAACATTGGGCCAAGTTACTGCCAGGATTGTGGAGAGGTTGGATAAAATAGTTGCCCATGAGAAACCCGATGTGTTGCTGGTGCAGGGAGATACAACGACGGCGTTTTGCGGGGCACTTGTCGGCTTTTATCATCAGATACGAGTGGGGCATATCGAGGCGGGATTACGCACGGGCAACAAGTATGCCCCCTTTCCGGAGGAGGTCAACCGTCGCCTGGTAGGTCATATCGCCGATCTTCACTTTGCACCGACCGAGTCCGCTCGGGAAGCTCTGTTGCGCGAAGGTGTGCCCGATTCTACCGTATTCTTGACAGGAAACACAGTGATTGACGCGCTGTTGTGGATGCGTGACCGTATGCGGACTGTGCGTCCAGAATTGCCGAACGGTATTGTCGAAGCGCTCAACGGCCGGCAGGTGATTCTGGTCACCGGGCATCGGCGTGAGAGTTTCGGTGATGGCTTTGAGAGTATTTGCCGGGCGATTCGAGAAGTAGCCGATGCTTTCCCTACCGTCGCGTTTATTTACCCGGTGCATTTTAATCCGAATGTCCATAAGCCGGTCAATCGCATTTTAGGAAACCATGCGCGTATCTTTCTGTTGGAGCCATTGTCTTATGACTCATTTGTCTGGCTGATGGATCGCGCAACCATCGTACTGACCGACTCGGGCGGCGTGCAGGAAGAAGCGCCCTCACTTGGCAAACCGGTGCTGGTGATGCGCGAAACCACCGAACGCCCGGAAGGAATCGTTGCCGGCAATGCGCTTTTGGTTGGAGTTCAGAGGGAACGAATTGTGGAGGGGCTCAGTCATCTGCTGCTCGATCCCGAAAGTCGCGCAATGATGGCGGCCGTGAATAATCCTTATGGTGATGGGCTGGCGTCGAAACGGATTGTGGACATCCTATCAAAAGTTCAAAAAACGTATTAAAAATCAATAAAAGAAAAAATATATTGCATGACTATCGGCTAAATTAAATATTGTTGCAATTAGAAGAGACTTATAGTATCGAATGCTTAGAGTGTCAAGTATACGCCAATATATTCAGCTATGAGCGAGGGATACAATGGAGCCAAACGAGATAGTCTCAATTAAATGCAACATATTATAGATATTGCCGAAAGTCATTTATTGCTAAAGTTCTTCCTTACAGGTGAAAGCTCCCCATTGTCAAGACAGAACAATGAGTTGTCTTTGGTGCATGGTCCGAGCTTGCATATGTTTTTAAGACTTGCATGAGTTACTGAAAACCCATCATCCTAATATTTAAAGCTTGGGTGAAAGTGAGAATAATCAACCAATGTTTGAAGACAACATACTCATAATCACAGGTGGCACCGGAACATTTGGGAATGCTGTTCTGCGTCGATTTCTGGGAACAGAAATTAAGGAAATCCGAATCTTTTCCCGTGACGAAAAGAAACAGGATGAGATGCGCAATGCCCTTCGGAATCCTAAAGTCAAATTTTACTTGGGAGATGTCCGGGATTACGACAGCCTTCTCTGTGGTTAAGTTTTGACAACACTGTTGAAATGAATAGAGTGTTATTTATGAGTCGGGGAAATTTGGACAGCGCCCCTATTTTTTTCGTCATTGTCAGACTTGTCAATTTCTGATATTTTTATTATAATGCTGACGTAACGACGCGATGGCGCCTGCCTGCTGCCTGGAGGTAAATATGAGAACAGAAAGAGTAACCTTTGATGTGCCGGTTGATATACTGGCATCCCTGAAAATCGGGGCAAGAGGATTGGAAGCGGATATGAGGCGCTCACTGGCTGTCCAGTATTACAAGAACAAGCGGCTGTCTCTGGGCAAGTCAGCAAAGCTTGCGGGAATGAATCGTCTTGATTTCATGGATCATCTGGTGTCAGAGGGGTGCGTGGTTTTCGACTATGACGAGAGTGCCTTAAAAGGGGAGTTGAGGGGAATAGAGGCGCTTGAGGAACTGAAACGTTGAAAGGCGTCATTGTCTCGAATGCGACACCGATTATCGCTTTTTCAAGGATAAACAGGCTGGATCTATTCCGGCAGATCACCGGTGCGATCATGATTCCGCAAGAGGTTGAGAAAGAACTTTATGGGCACGGAAGGACCGATGTGCCCGCTCTCAAACGCAGCAACTGGATAAAGGGACAGCACCAATAATTAATCGGGGGGTTACCATGGATAAACTGATTCTTGAGATTCCGCCTGATCTTGCAGAGGCTATACGTTTACCGTTTGAAGAAAGAGTTACAAGGATAAGGCGCGAATTGGCAATACGTCTATATGAAAAGGGCCTTCTCACATTCGGGAAAGCAAGAGAGTTGGCTCAGCTGAGCAAATGGGAGTTTCACTTCCTCCTTGGTGACGAAGGCATCCCCCGTCGTTATGATCTTGAAGAGCTTAAGAATGACCTAAAAACCCTGGAGTCTCTCGATTGAAAGTTGTTTCGGATTCATCCGTCCTTATCAGCCTGAGTAGTATGGGTCATCTGAATCTTTTAAGGAAGAGGTTCCCAGAGGGTATCCTTGTTCCCGAGGCCGTCTGGAAAGAAGTGGTGGTTACAGGAAAGGGGCAACCAGGGGCTGAGGAAGTGACTGCTGCAAACTGGGTTACTGTCCGAGAGGTGAGCGATAGAGCGTTAGTCTCTTTGTTGTCTGTTGAATTGGACAAAGGTGAAGCGGAGGTCATTACTTTGGGAAAAGAAGTGAGGGCTGATGTGGTGTTGGTTGACGAAAAAGATGCAAGACGCTCAGCCCATCGATTGGGATTGAAGACTTTGGGGACAATCGGTATTTTGATATGGGCAAAACGATCTGGATTCATTCCCAATCTGAAGGAACTATTAGACGATCTACAAACGAGGGCAAAATTCCGTTTGAGTCGAGAGGTGTATGACGAAGCCCTGCGTGCCGGCGGTGAATTGTAACCCCGTTGAAATAATATCACGAACCCAAGGACTTCATGTCCTTACCACTTGAATCAAGTACGGAAACTCCCTTCTTTTGACACGTTATTTCCCTTTATCTTCGATCTGTATCCGCTGACCTATTTTTCGGTCAAAAAGGATTTGACTTTGCTTACGGAAGCGGTGAAACATAGTCATTGGGTGAAACGTTATGATGAATGTGCAAAGAAGAATCTTCTCGGCAAGGCAAGGGCCCGGCCGGGGTTACAACCCAGAGAGATTTCGTCTCTGCTCTCGTCGCTGCGTTGAGAAATATAAACCTAACGACGAAAATATATATCGGCGAGGGAGAAGGAGGGTATAACAGCTTCTCAATGACAGATGCTATGCGGAGTATGGGATTCTATGAAATTGCAGAAACCTATCCAAATGTTGAAATCGTAAATCTCTCTCATATGGAAACCCGTACAGTGGAATTGAAAGCAAGCGGGACCTCATACTTGTTAACCCTTCCTGAACTATTTTTTAGCGAAATTGATTTTTCGATTACCTGTCCTCTTCCCAAGGTGCATTGCATGACGGGAATCACCCTTTCATTCAAGAATCAATGGGGGTGCCTTCCTGATACGATGCGTTTGAAAAATCACTATGTCTTTGCCGAAATCATCAGTCAGGTTTGTGAAGTCCTTAAATTCCGCTATGCGTTCTTAGATGGGAAATATGGACTGGACAATAATGGTCCCATGATGGGCGACCCGGTAGAAGTCAACTGGTTTGTGGCCTCAAATTCATTGGGGGCATTTGATAGGGTTGTGTCCGGTATGATGGGGTTTGATTGGCAGCGGATTGGCCATTTGAAGATGGCTGAGAAATATGGATTATTGCCCAAAAGAGAAGATATAGAAATTATTGGAGATATAGAATCTTTAAAGAGGAAATTTGTATTAAAAAGAAATTTTTGGAACTATCCAGCATTGGCTGCTTTTCATTCTAAGAGATTGACCCATCTATTCTATTTTTCAAAATTATCAAAACCTCTCCATGATATTATGTACACCTTCCGGAAAAAGCCTATTACATGAGTTTTATTGGTTTAATTTGTTTGATTAGTTGAATTTGAATTGGTTAAATTGGTTGGATTAGGTGGATTGTTGAATTAGTTTCATTGGTTTGATCGGCTTGGTTAGAAATGGCAACGATAAAGAGATTTGAAGAACTTGAATGCTGGCAAGAGGCGAGGAAGTTTGTTAAGCTAATCTATATGCTAACTAAGAAAAATGAATTTAGGAAGGATTTTGAGTTAGTCGGGCAGGTGAGAAAAAGTTCTGTTTCTTCAATGGCAAATATTGCTGAAGGTTTTCATAGGAATAGCAATAAGGACTTTATGAAATTTCTGGATTATGCAAGATCGTCAATAGCTGAATCAGTGAGCCACTGCTATGTTGCTTTAGACCAAGATTATATAAATGAGGAGGAAATGGCTCAAGTCAATCAGCGAGCAGATATTGTGTGGAAAAAGACAAATAATTTTATCACCTATTTGAACAAAAAGCCTAATTAATTCGTTAGTTTAATTAGTAGTCCCCTTGGAAATCTAAAGTTGAGTTATGATATAGCCTCGATTGAAAAGGAGGTGAAATATTATGAAAACAATTAATGTGGATATTCCAGAAAAGTTGGGAGCTGAAATTGAAAAATATATTAAAGGTGGATGGTTTAGCAACGAGGCTGAATTGATGCGTGAAGCCTTGCGCGAGTTCCTTCGTCATCATCGACCTATGTTAATGGAGAAGTTCATGGACGAAGATATTGAGTGGGCTATAAAAATAAAGAAGGCTCTTAATCAATGAAAATAGTTGTTTGCGACACAGGTCCAATTTTACACCTAAGGGAAATCGGACTATTAGATCTTCTGGAAAAAGCAGGGAGGATTATTATTCCTAAGGTAGTTGATATCGAACTTTCAGAAATTGATGTTTCTTGGAAAGACCACAAACCTTCCTGGATTTCTGTTGAAGGATTACCCTCAAAGGAGGCTTCAAATATAAGTGTTTTGTATAGCTCGGGGCTTCTTGACATAGGTGAGGCGGAAGCAATAATGCTGGCACAGCATCTTAAGGCTGATTGGTTATTGACAGACGATACCTCAGCAAGGACATTTGCCAATGTGATAGGATTGGAGGTCCATGGTTCTTTAGGTGTGGTGCTTTGGGCCGCTGCTGTTGGGCATTTACAGTATGATGGGGCCAAGGTGGCCATTGAAAGGCTTGCGCAATCCTCTTTATGGATTTCTCAAACTATCTTGGACAAAGCCTTTAAAGCTTTAGATGAAATGTTTGGTTAAGAAAAGTATGAAACAAATCATTCAAAATTATAAAACTGGCGAGATAAGAGTGGGAGAGATTTCTCCTCCGATCTGTAACTCAGGAGGAGTATTGGTCAGAAACATCGCCTCTGTAGTGAGTTTGGGAACAGAGCGATCGATTATTGATTTGGGGAAGAGGAACCTAATCGGGAAAGCGAGGGTCCGTCCGGACCTTCTCAAACAAGCATGGAATAAAGCCAAAAAAGAAGGATTCTGGAAGACATTTCAGGAAGCAATGGGTAGGCTCGATACGCCAAATCCACTTGGGTATAGCTGTGCAGGCGTGGCGGATGACTTGCTGAGGGTGCGCTTTGGGATGAACTTGCCCGAACCTGACTCTTTTGTAGTTGTAGCCTGCCCTGACACAGAAATTGGTTTTTTTTGGGAGGGTTGAAACCTATCAAAGGTCTGGAAATTTTTTTACCGGCTTTTTTGCAATGGCTAAAATCTCAATCGGATCGGATACGTTGTGTAGTTGTAGGTCCCGACGAAGCTGGTTATCGAAAAAAATTGGAGAATTTAACCACTGACCTTAGAGCTAAAGGCGCTATTCTCTTTTCTGACCCTCTATATGGTTCTGATCGTATTCAAGCCATGGTGGATTCAGATATTGTTGTTTTGCCGTCATTTCATGAAAACTTCGGAATTGCGGCTGTCGAGGGAATGGCCTGTGGTAAGCCGGTCTTAATCTCAGACCAAATCGACATCTGTTCTGAAGTAAAGCAGTTGGATTTAGGAGAAGTGGGAGCGTTGAGTATTGACGGCATGATAGAAGCATTAAATAGAATCATTTTGAGGAAGAAGGAGTGGACCATAATAGGCCAACGTGGTCGAACATGGGCGAGAGAGAAATGTAATTGGGACAAGATTTCTGAAGTTCTTTTTGCGGAGTATCCAAAATTATTAGTAGTAGGAAAGGAAATAGTAAACTGAATATTACTTTGACTTAAAAATTAAATCAGCGGATGCTTAACCTTAAATAGCTTTTTGAGAAGAGTGCAGATTGTATTTCTGAAATCTCAAATTTGTTATTTCCGATCAAAAATCTCCGTCCGATGTTAACCCTGATATTAATAATCGATGAAATCTTATTTAAAGCAGGTTCACCTTGGCCCGGATGACCTTGCGAAAGAATTCTCCTGCCCTAATTAATTCTGTCCTTTACTGGATTTTTAGTCGCTTCTTAATTTTTCAATTAGAATCAATGATTTTTTTTAAAACTATCAATATATACTCTCATTTTTAAATAAAAAACTTGACTTAATTTTCGATGCCAAAATTGACTCTATTGCAAAATAAACTTAATTGTAAGTGCATAACCCGACAAACCAGATCAACAAGATTACCGGAGGAGGAAGCTCACGATGATTATTCTTGGACTTAATGCTTATCATGGGGATTCATCGGCATGTATTGTAATAGATGGGAAGCTTATTGCTGCTGCGGAAGAGGAACGCTTTCGCCGAATTAAACACTGGGCAGGATTCCCAACTGAAGCAATTAAATATTGTCTAAATGAAGCTAATGTGAAAGTGGAGGATATTGACTACATTGCAGTGAATCGGAATCCAAATGCGAATCTTCTCAAAAAGGCATTATTCGCTTTTAGTAAACATCCATCGTTGGATTTGGTTAAAGACCGTCTGAAGAATGCCAGCCGTGTCAGGGATATAAAGACAGTTTTGAGTTCCGAGTTTGGAGTTTTGAGTGGAAACATAAAAGCTAAGATACACCATATTGAGCACCATGTGGCACATCTGGGAAGCACATTCTTTGTTTCTCCATTTGATAAAGCTGCCGTGGTTTCGGTAGATGGTTTTGGGGATTTTGTCGGAGCCATGTGGGGGAGAGGGGAAGGAAGTAAGTTAGAGGTTGAAGACAGGGTTTTTTTCCCACATTCCCTGGGCTTGTTTTATTTAGCGCTGACTCAATACCTTGGTTTTCCAAAATATGGAGATGAATATAAGGTGATGGGGCTTTCTTCTTACGGAGAACCTGCCTATTTGGATAGGATGAAAAAGATTGTCAAGTTAGATACCAATGGAAAATTCAAACTGAATCTTGATTATTTTATTCATCACTCTGAGGGGGTGACCATGACCTGGGAAGCCGGGGAACCCCAAATGGGATCCGTTTACTCCCGAGAGATGGAAAAATCCTTTGGACCAGCCCGTCGTAAAGATGCGCCAATCACAAGAGAACATGAGAATATTGCTGCATCTATGCAGGCTATGTATGAGGAAGCATTTTTTCATTTACTTAATTATGTTTACACTATGACGAAGATACCTATACTCTGCTTGGCAGGCGGCTGTGCAATGAATAGTGTGGCTAACGGTAAAATTTTTGACAAGACCCCATTTCAGGAAGTCTACATCCAAGCAGCCGCTGGGGATGCCGGAGGTGCCATAGGTGCTGCCTATTATGTATGGAATCAAGTTCTTGGTAATAAGCGTGACTTTGTAATGGATACCGCATATTGGGGGCCACAATTCAGCGATGCTGAATTGAGTTATGAGTTGAGAGTTATGAGTGAGGAGTTAAATAAACAAAAATGTATTGCAAGAAAAATAGATAGTCAGGATGAACTTTGTAAACTTACTGCTAAAGAAGTTGCTGAAGGGAAAGTAGTTGGATGGTTTCAAGGGAGGATGGAGTGGGGGCCAAGGGCTCTTGGGAATCGGAGCATTGTTGTTGACCCCAGAAAGGCTGATATGAAGGATATACTCAATGCCCGTATTAAACGTCGTGAGCCTTTTAGACCATTTGCACCATCAATTTTACTTGAAAAAACGGGTGAATATTTCGAAAAAGATTATCCAGACCCATTTATGATTAAGGTGTATCCTATCCGGCCTGAAAAGCGTTCAGTTATACCTGCTGTGACACACGTGGATGGATCAGGAAGGCTACAGACTGTGCGTCGAGAAGATAATCCACTCTACTGGCAACTTATTAAGGAATTTGAAAATATTACGGGTGTTCCAGTTGTTTTAAACACATCCTTCAATGAAAATGAACCTATCGTCTGCAAGCCTCGAGAAGCCTTAGATTGCTTCCTCCGTACAAAAATGGATGTGTTGGTTCTTGGAAACTTCTTTATAACGAGAAGAAATTAATAAAACCAAAATCTTAAATTACAATAGTGAAAATTTCGGTCATTACTGCTGTTCGAAACGGGGCTGAGACCCTTCGGGAGTGCATTGAGAGCGTTCGGGGGCAAACTTTTCCTGCAGAGCACATCATGATCGATGGTGCATCAACAGACGGTACTTTGGATATCATTGCCCAATATCGCTCAGGTATTACCAAGGTCATTTCTGAGCCAGATAATGGTATTTACGACGCCCTGAATAGAGGCATTAGGTTGGCTTCAGGAGATGTCATCGGCTTGTTGCATGGTGATGACTTTTATGCTCATGATAGGGTCTTAGAGTCAGTTGCGGATGTTTTTGAGAAACAAAATGTGGATAGCTGCTATGGAGACATTTTGTATGTGAATAAGAATGATACAGATAAGGTCATTAGATATTGGAAGTCATCTAAGTATAAGCATGGTAAATTTAAACAAGGCTGGATGCCACCTCACCCCACATTTTTTGTAAAGAGGGAGATTTATGGGAAGTACGGACTTTTCAACACAGATTTTCGGATTGCTGCAGACTATGAATTAATGCTCAGGTTTCTTGAGAAGCACAGGATATCTACATATTATATCCCTGAAGTCCTTATTAAGATGAGGCTCGGTGGCGCGAGCAACAAGAGTTTAAAAAATTTATTTATTAAAAGTTCTGAGGATTATAAGGCCTGGAAAGTGAATAACCTCAAGGGTGGCCTCTATACCATTTTTCTAAAAAACTTCACCAAAATTCCACAGTTCTTCATAAGATGATATCACTTCTTAGAATGGGAAACGGGGGTTCTAAATTTTTTAGTCAGACTTTTCATTTCAACCAGAGAAACTAAATAAACCAAACAAACCAAATAGACTAAACAGACCAGATAAACGAGACAGACCAGAAAGACCAGATAAACCAGACAAACCAAATGGTGGGGGATTTATTATGAATTCAACTGTCAAGCGAGGGATGGGGTGGATTCCGGATTATCCTGATTTCAGGGACTATACAGAGAAAACCGAAGAGGTGAAAACGGTCCTTGAACCTACCAGGACGCTTAAATCCAAAAGTCTTCCAGGATCCATGGATCTGAGGAATTGGTGCTCGCCTGTCGAGGATCAGGGAACGCTTGGTTCCTGCACAGCCCACGCAGGGGCAGGGGTGATTGAATATTATGAGAGGAAATCTTTTGGGAGACATATTGATGCCTCACGACTTTTTCTCTACAAGGTTACCCGTAATCTCATGAAGCAGAAAGGGGATACAGGGGCCTACCTGCGAAAAACTATTGGAGCTATGGTGCTCTTTGGGGTCCCTCCTGAGGAGTATTGGCCTTATAGTGATGATGAAAAAAAGTTTGACAAAGAGCCACCTGCCTTTTGTTATGCTTTTGCTCAGAATTATCAGACGATTAAGTACTTCAGGCACGATCCTTCAGGCGCGAAGGCAGAAGAAATTCTTAAAAAGGTAAAGACCTATCTGGCTTCTGCTCATCCAGCCATGTTTGGTTTTACGGTTTACAGCTCTATTGAGCAGGCCGAAAAGACAGGCAGGATTCCTTTTCCATCCTCCAAAGAGAGGATTGAAGGAGGCCATGCAGTGGTGGCAGTGGGTTATGATAATAAGATGAAGATTAAGAACAAATATGGAAAGATCGAGACAACCGGAGCCCTTCTTATCAGGAATTCATGGGGAAAGGCATGGGGTGAGGAGGGTTATGGATGGCTCCCGTATGAGTATGTCCTGAAGGGGCTTGCTGAAGACTTCTGGTCGGTTCTGAAGAAGGAGTGGATCGATACCGGCCAATTCAAAGAATAGATATTAACCAAATAAATTTACCCCGCTTGCCCCGTAACGTAGTGTACGGGGCCTGCCCTGCCTGCCCCATGAAACACTTTTTTTATTTCATTGGGGTAGCGAAAACGTACTGGATGAAATGGGACTTGCCCTGTGGAGTGTGAAAACTACTCCATAGGGAGCCTATTTCACTGGGATTTACCCCTTGGAATGCAGGGCCTATTCCACCAGGGCCAAATAAATCCAAGAAACCAAATAGACCAAATAGACCAAATAGACCAGAGAAATGCTTAAATATCTAATCCTCTTCCTTATTGCTTCTGTTTTCTCCTTTCTTCTTACTCCACTGTTGAGATCTTTTGCTATAAAAGTTGGGGCAATTGATATCCCAGGTGGGAGGAAGATTCACGACCAGCCCACTCCCAGACTCGGTGGTTTATCCATATTTATTTCTTTCAACCTGGTTCTTCTTATCGCCTCTCAAATCGGGTTCTTTCATTTCCCCACCCATTTTCTAACAGAGATAAAGTTTGGATGGTTATTGGTCGCCTCGGCCATTGTTCTCGGATTGGGTGCGGTGGATGATTTCCGGAGGATGCCCCCCAGTGTCAAATTCTTATTTCAGATCGTCGCCGGGCTCATTGTGGCTCTCACGATTTATAAGATCGAAACGATCAGCTTGCCTTTTGGAACGATCTCTCTTGGAATTTGGTCCATTCCCGCAACGGTTCTCTGGGTTGTTGCCATTACCAATGCCATCAACCTTCTTGATGGGCTTGATGGTCTGGCTGCAGGAACATCCTTTATTGTGTGTGCCGCGATCTTCGGCATCTCGCTTCTCCAACAAAATATCGGAATTTCACTGATCTCCATCATTTTAGCCGGAAGCATTCTTGGATTTTTAAAATATAATTTTAATCCCGCCTCCATTTTCTTAGGTGACACGGGGGCCTACTTTCTTGGCTTCATTCTCTCTATCCTCTCTTTTCAGGGCAGCTTAAAAGGGACCACGACCCTCGCCATATTGATTCCCATCCTTGCTCTCGGTCTTCCAATTATGGACACGCTCCTCGCCATGTTCCGTCGTCTCCTAAAATCTTTTCATATCCTGGATGTCGATCAGGAAAAGAATGTGATCAGATTCTTCTACCTCGATGGTTGGAGCATGTTCAGGGCCGATCGGGAGCATATTCACCATCGGCTCCTCCAAATAGGATTTACTAAGAGGAAGGCGGTCATCCTTCTTTATGGGGTCTCTTTAATTCTTGGAGGGTTAGCCCTCTCATCTGTCTATTTCAAGAATATCAATTATGCCCTCCTCCTCACCGCAATCGCTGTAGCCTCCTATATTGGAATAAAAAAATTGGGCTATAGTGAGATTCAGATGTTGAGCAACGGCGCGCTCCTTCCCCTTTTCAACACACCCGTAGTCAATCGAAGATTCCTCAGGGTTTTTGTGGATATGGGGATTATTGCTCTATCTTATTACGTTGCTTTTTTACTTCGGTTTGAGGGAGATTTCGCTCCGGTGAAAAATTACTACTTGTCCACTCTCCCCGGGGTTCTTGTAGCTAAAATTATCATCTTTCACTTCGCAGGTCTTTATAGAGGGGCCTGGAGATATACGAATGTTAGTGATCTCATGAGAATGGTGAAAGCCGTTATTTTTGGATGTGTTGCTTCAGCACTTCTTCTCTGGTTAATCCCAGGCTTTGGTATCACCAGCCGAGCCGCATTGATTATTGATTTCAATCTTCTCCTCTTTTTTGTGGTTGGGGCAAGGAGTTCTTTCCGCATTCTTGAGCATCTTCACGCCACAAAGAATCACCTCCAGGGGAGAAATGTCTTGATCTATGGAGTGGGAAGAGGTGGGGTTTATGCCCTCAGGGAGTTTCTTAATAATCCCAACTTGGATCTGAAACCTGTCGGCTTTATCGATGATGATCTTCGAAATCAGGGTAAGCAAGTGAATGGTTATCCAGTCCTTGGAACAATCGATTCCATAGAGAAAATCCTTGAAAAGAATTCCATCTCCGAAGTCATTGTCTCCAGCGACCACATTCCTAAAGAAAAACTTGATCGTCTTTCTTTAATTTGCAGCTCCCGCCAAATCTCCCTCCGCCGCTTCAAAACCGGCCTCGAAGTAATCACCATTGGGCATCCGTAGATTCAAAGACGCTTTAACAAAATATCCCTTTGACGCATACCTCCTGCCTTCATTTTGAAGTCAACTCGGTTGTTTAAGGCTTCGTCTTACCTTTTCGATAATGCCTGTATACAAAAAGTTAATATATGGAGCTGGACAAGACCAAAGCGCTTGGAGGAAGTCCTGTTATAGGAGGCAAGATGGAATCAACATCAATAAAAGACCCGAATGGCATCGGAAAATGGATTCTCATTCTGGGGTGTCCGCTGCAAGAGAAACATTCCCTTACGGACCATATCGAGAGGGTTTCGGGGCCGACGTTTGCCGATTGCGCATCCTGTGAATTTCAACAAGGCAGGGACTTTGAGTTTCGCGACCCAACGGGGGAATTTCCTATTGTCGTACATCCTCACCTATTGAAGTGCGGGTGTCCTTACAGCCCGCAGGATTAGTTTTGTTCTGCACAAACTGATGGATCTCCCCCAGATTTTTTTTTGCTTTTCTGACTTCATTTTTAAGTCAAAATCCCAAATCATTCCTATCCGAATCATCTTTGAGGGCCTTATCTTAATCTTTTACCCTAAACTCTCAACACAAAGGCTAAACTCCCCTGACTTAATTTTTATGTCAGTTTTTCAAGTTGAAAGATGAATTGGCGCTCATCCTTTCCGTACCCGTTTCATTTCTCATTGCTTTGGTCATTAAGCTGGAGGATGGTGGTCCTATCCTTTACCCCGTTAGAAAGCCCCGCTGCTTGCAGCGGGGATGAATATATAATTCCTTTTAGAGCGAACACGAGGTTTAATGCCCCGTGTGAGCCTCCCCGTTGGAAAGTCGAAGACTTTCTACGGGGTTTACAAGCAGGAGCGGTGGGGGAGGGGAGGCATAAGATTTAAAGCTTATAAATTCCGGACCATGATTCCGAACTCCGATGAGCTCTTTGGAATAAAACAGGCGAGTGAGAACGACGATCGAATAACCCGCTGGGCAAGCTACTTCGGGCCATGGGGCTGGATGAACTTCCCCAGATCATCGAATGGCTGATCCTCATGTCATTCTGGATCAGGTTTTATGGTAAATGGGAGACCCGAGAGAAGAAATGGTGAGTTGCTTGGATTTTTGACTTTATTGAGTTATAATTTTTTGAGATTTATTATAGAACTTGTACCTGAGAGAAAAGGAGGTAACTAAAGTGGCTAAATCGTCCAAAATAATGGAGGCTATTTATAGCGAAGGTGTGTTTAAACCCCTTGGAAAAGTGAGCTTGTCTGAAGGTGAGAAAGTAGAGATTGAGATAAAAGAGAGAAAGGTAAAAGAAGTTATTTCTCTTCGTGGGATATGGAAGGGAGTGGAGATAACCGAGGAGGATATTGAGAGGGCAAAAAATATGTGGGGAATAGGAGTAGAAAAGCAGATAAGAATTTTAGAGGGGACTGATGCAAAATAATGAAATACCTCTTTATGTAACGGATACCCATAGTCTAATCTGGTATCTTACTGATTCACCAAAACTTAGCTTAAATGCCAGCAAAGGCTTTAAAGAGATAGAAGAGGACAAAGCTAAACTTCTTATCCCCGCTATTGTGGTGGCAGAGATCATTTATATTGTGGAAAGGGGGAAGGTTAAAGCTGATTTGGACGATCTTCTTAAAAAAATCGAAGGGGCAAAGAATTTCGAAGTTTCTCCCCTCGGAATGAATCAGCTTCTTTGTTTTAAGAAGGAAAAGAAGATAGCAGAGATGCACGATCGCCTTATTGTATGTGAAGCACTTCTTAACAGGGCAAAAGTCATAACAAAGGATAGCGAAATAAAAGATTCGGTTCTTGTAGAAGTTCTCTGGTAAATCAAAAAAGAGTGCTTCAACTTCCATCGTTGAATTCCCCCAGTTTCTCAATATCCTCAAGGGCGAGATGAGGAAATTAGGGACACTTCCCATTTTTGAAAAGCCCAAAGATTAAAGTTCAAGGCTCAAAGTTGGAAGAACCCGATCCAAAGCGTGCAGTTCAAACTATTCCAGAATGGTTTTCTGATCTCATCCCCATTTCTAACAAACAACCTCCTGATTTAATTTTTGAGTCAAGAACTAAGATATCAGAAAGTTCAATTCAATTCCCAAACCGGGTTGTCGACCCTGACTCAATTTTTAAGTCAAAATCTGATGGCAATCAGAAAATTTCAGACGGACTTGGAGGATAGGCTGGCAAAACTCTTTGGTTCTATTTCCAGGGCCAGAATCCTCTCTTTTCTTCTTGCCAATTCAGGGACGAGTTTTTATCAGCGAGAAATCATGTTTGAAACAGGCCCTTTCGCTTCAACCTGTTCAGAGAGAGTTCAGGGATCTGGTGGATTTGGGAATTGTCAAAAAGGAAGAGATGCAAAACCGAATCTATTATCGAATCAACGAAAACTCCCCCTTCTTCAAACCTTTAAGCGATATCTATGGATTGGTTCACTACTAATTAAGAATCTCTGACGTCTGATCTCCGGAATCGAGGGAGGAATGTTAATGAACGTTAATGTGCTGAACGTTAATGTGCTTGAAAGAGAGACCGGGCTGTGCTAAAGTGAAAAATAGGAGTTCGTTATGAATCTACAAGAAATTTTAGCTGACATTCATTCACTGGAAGAAGATCTTCTCGCATTCGAGCGTAAGTATGGCGTCCGTTCGGAGACTTTCTTTGCCGCTTACGCAAATGGAGAAGAACCCGAGAATGATGCCTGGGTATTGGATTTCGGGGAGTGGGCGAGCGTCTATCGGACCTGGCTTGCTCGGCAGGCCGATTACCGAAATGAGATCCAGCGGTTGCAGAAGAATACTCAAAGCCTCACAGGCCTGATCCACAAAGCTTCATGAGTAATCCCCTCCAAACCATCGAGGATTATGAGCTCTTCCTTTACACTTTGAAACAGCAATTTCCTTTCATAAGGCATTCAACCCTAATCATAACCAGGCGAGGCATATCCCTTGCACGCGTTTCGGGGAAATTAGGGTTTGACCATGGTATCCGGTTAATTGTCCGTGAAAGAATCCTAATCCAAATGACTTAACCTTGCAGAGCACGTATCCTCACCATAAACATATTCAGCCAAACATCAGGAATAATCGCATTCCGGCACCGGAAAGCAGTTTTGATAGACCTAATCTTTCCATGCTTATCCTTGGGATCAAGGGGCTTATTGAGAAGATCGAGAGAGGGACCGAATGAGACTGGGATTGATCTAATTTTGTGACAATGCGTTTTCCAGGAGCAGCTCGCAAGGCTTTACCGGCGTTTTCACTTTGTGAGGGAGTTGGCTGAAGGTAAAGAAGTCCTTGAAATTGGGTGTGGTGCTGGTCTTGGTCTCGGGTACCTGGCAAAGTTTGCAAAGAAAGTGGTTGGGGGGGATATTGAAGAGAAGAACATTTCTCTTGCAAGGCAATATTATAACGGCCGTCCAAATATTACTATCGACTTAATGGATGCTCATAATCTGCCACTTCCTGACGGCAGCTTTGATTTGGCCCTTCTCTATGAGACGATTTATTACCTTAAAGACCCCGAAAAATGTATTTCCGAGGCAATAAGGGATTACGTCTTCCACTTCGTAAGTGGTAGAATTAGGAGTCCGGGATGCGAAAAGCACCCCTTATAAACGGATCCATTTATCATATTTGCACAAAAAGCATCGCAGGGTATAGAATTTTTCGTTCCACTGATGATTATTCAAGGATGATGGAAATGATTAAATTTTACAGTTATGAGAAGCCGGCTGTAAAATTTTCCATTTATCAAACCATGAATGACCGGGATGATTTTTTTAAAAAATATTTATCGAGTAAGGAAAACCTTGTAGAGATAATAGCTTACTGTATAATGCCGACCCATCTGCATATGGCTTTGGTGCAATTAAAGGAGAGAGGGATATCGATTTACATGAAGAATCTTCTTGATAGTTACACCCGATACTTCAACATCAAAAACGAAAGAAAGGGTCCATTATGGCAGGGTAGGTTTAAGAGTGTTTTGGTAGAAGGGGATGAGCAGTTGTTGCATTTGACGAGGTATATTCATCTAAATCCAACATCAGATAATTTAGTAGAAAAGACAAGTGACTGGCCTTACTCCTCATATCGTGAGTATCTTGGCAACAACGAAGAAAAAATATGCAATTTTCCCCCATACATGGACATTGAGCCGGAACATTACAAGATATTTGTGGAGGAGCGACGGGATTACCAGAAAAAACTTAACGAGATCAAGCATCTATTGTTGGAATAATAGGCAGGAAAGTTCCACTCCATGGCTCCATGGGCTGAGAAAGGAAACTAAACACCTCCACTTCGTAAGTGGAGGAAATGAAGGTGCAAGGTCCGTTGGACCAGAAATGCCAGTCTTCCACTTCGTAAGTGGAATTGACAGTTATCTCCGCTCAAAAAGACCCTCGCCTGGTCGTGGCCGGTGTCTTGTTTGTCTGGCCTTTTGTCTTTGATGCCTTTTTTACTTTCCTGCGTCGTTTGCGTGGCGGCGAGAATGTATTCGCCGCCCATCGCTCACACCTTTATCAGCGACTGGTCGTCGCTGGCTACAGCCATCGTTTTGTTTCTTCGCTCTAATACCGGGTTTGCCCTGATCGGGGGGATCTTAGCCCTGGCCTGGTCTCAGGATATAGGGGGAAGTAATCTCGCAGTTTTCCTTTGCGTGCCACTCTTCTGCTTAGTACTCTGGGCATTTGTGAACCATGAGGAGCGAAGCCGTCCCGGACGAATGGATCTGCATCCGAGGCGGGGCGGTAATCGAGGATCTTTTTAAGCGAGGATTATGTTTGCCTTCGGGCACCCAGATGGCGGAAGAAGACCTTGAGCGGATAGTGAATATCATTAAAAATTGCCATCACCCATAGAAAATAAAACCATCCTCGATGAGGCCTGCCGGAGGATCGAGAGATTAAGACTTTGAGAAATATTTCTAATTTCTTTATTGTTGATCCTGAGAGCTTGACAGGGTAGCCTGTGGTGAGAGGTACCCGGTTAGCGCATAACCAAACTTCAAAAAATCGGCATTCGTATGGAACTTATAATGAAGGGAGAATAATTTTATAATTCCTTGACTTTGCACTTTATTATGTATTATTATGCAGGTAGCATAACGTATAAAAGAGGGGAATATGGACCAGGTTAGAGTCAACCTTACATTGGAAAAAGAGGTTTGGAAGGTCTTCGATACGCTCGTACCGCAAAGAAAGAAAAGTAAAATGATCAATGAGTTGTTAAAAAAGGAAATCGAAAAAATCAAACGACGAAAAGAAGAAAAGGCGTTGGCTTCGGCTTTTAAGGAAGCAGCACAGGACAGAGAACGCCTTACGGTATCAGATGAATGGGGCATCCTTGACAGAGAACAGTGGGACTAAATGAATCAGGGAGATGTTTATCTCGTTAATCTTGATCCAGCCGTTCAAACAGAAGTTGGTAAAAAAAGGCCGGGACTCATCATCTCAATTAACGCAATGAATCATAACTCGCCACGACTCATTATCGCTCCCATCACATCCAGCGTAGGGAAAATATATCCTTTTGAGATATTTGTCCCTGCCGGTGTTGGAGGACTGGAAAAGGATTCTAAAATTATGCTCGACCAAATGAGAAGCCTTGACAAGAGAAGATTATTAAAAAAAATTGGCATCATAGAAAAAGATCTCTTGATTAAATCTTGTACTGTCGCTCAAAAGCTCATTTCTGCAGGATAATCCTGCCTACCTTTCGCCACCCACTCGCGTGTAGCTTAATTATTTCCCTCTGAAATCTCTGCATCCCCGAGGGCGGAACCCGGAGCCAAGAATTTCGTGGTTTGCCCCATATCTCCCCTTGAACGATTTTTGAAGGAGTCCGTCGGGCCTTGGAGGCAGAGATGTCCAAAGAAAATGTTCATTCATTTTTGAAGATAGGCTTAAAGCCTCGTAATTTCTAACGGGCCAAACCTTTGGGCACCCAAATGGCCGAAGAAGATCTGGATCGCGTGACAAAGGTGATAAGAGCTGCAACAAACCCTTCCGAAAATAGAGTCCCTGACTTGGTTTTTCAGTCAATGTTCTAATCTTACTTTGAGGGCTTGACTTGGTCATAAGAAAGTTCGATGATGAATTAGAAAATGGGGATGAGGTAGGGAAGAGCGGCAATTGGGTAATTAGGGAACGGGGAAAGGATATCATCTGGTTACTACTGAGTACGTGATTCCGTTGGGGGATAAGGCTCGAAAAAGACACTACCATGAAGCAGAAAAGGGAAGGGTTACCCGTTTTACAGTTCAGTTAGAGGTTCTTGTTAATAATGAGTGGAGAGTAGTCATTCGTTATGATGTCGCCCATGGATTTGCTCACATAGACGAGGCAATTGAAGAACTCGGTTTAAGGGCAATGGATTGGCGTTTCCAGGGCAGATAGGATTTGAGAGGGATGGATTAGCCCTGGATTATAGGATTCAAGAGATTGGTGAGGGGATGCAAGGGGTAGA
>Ga0207951_100219_pt1 | contig 35380 bp, 33 predicted proteins | sample Subbio12Aug_8Bad_FD_184830 | JGI IMG/M metagenome (GOLD analysis project Ga0207951, IMG submission 184830) | Serpentinite rock and fluid subsurface biosphere microbial communities from McLaughlin Reserve, California, USA - CR12Aug_8Bad (SPAdes) | ecosystem: Environmental > Terrestrial > Deep... | reverse complement strand
CCTCGCTTATTACTACAACGGGTTTGATGCATAAGAATGGTGCAGACCGTAAAATAGAATTGACCCCCTGGCGGCTATAATCTTCTCCCAGAGAGCGCCCGGGATGGCATGGATAACCGCAGCCACCAGTAACCGTTGACTGTTTAGCCCGATTTTGCTTTTCGACAGAGGGGACAAATTTTTTCTTGACAATCAAAAAAAATGGTGTACGTTGACGGTAAAAGCGAAGCTTAATGTTCATAAATGGAGCGCATTATTCCAGGTCTCCTATTGACAACGCTACCAAATTATTTACCCATAAATTTGTCGCACACCCAACTTATGTGATCCCATTGCAAAAAATGGCGGGATTGTGGTATAAAACCTTTGAGGTGAAGAGATGTTTAATATTGGATTGCCGGAACTCCTGATCATTGGGGCGATTGCTCTGATCGTTTTCGGGCCGAATAAACTTCCGGAACTCGCCAAGGCTTTTGGCAGGGCGATGAGGGAGTTTAAGAAAGCGACCGACGAAGTAAAGGAGAGTTTTGAGGCTGAGACCAGAGATCTGGAGGAGATAAAGAGCGCCATCAAGGACGAGAATGTCCTGGGAGATCTGGCCAGGGAGATATCCAGCCTCGAAGAGCCTTCTCCGGAGCCGGCAATGACTGAAGAGGTTGCACCGGAGGCAACGGCACAGACAGAGACCTCCTCCGCCGAGGAGATCGTGGCTTCTCTGGAAGAGAGAGAAGTTGAAGAAAAGAAAGGGGAGGGGCAGGAAGGGATGAAAGAGGGGACCCCCTCCCATGGATGAAAAGAAACTCCCCTTAACCTCTCACCTTCAGGAACTGAGAAAACGCCTCGTCCTTTCCTTTATTGCGGTTGCAGCCGGTTTTGTCATTTGTTATGCCTTCTCCCAAGACCTCTTCGATATTCTTTCCAAACCCCTTCTCAAGACGATGCCTTCCGGAAGCTCTCTCATCTTCACGAGTGTGGCAGAAGCCTTTTTCGCTTATATGAAGGTGGCCTTTATTGCGGGCATCATCCTGGCTTCCCCCTTTGTGCTCTTCCAGGTCTGGGCTTTTGTGGCGCCGGGGCTTTATCGTCATGAAAGGCGGTATGCGATTCCCTTTGTCGCCGCAGGCTCCTTCTTCTTCGCCCTGGGAATTCTGTTTGCCTATTTTGTCGCGATCCCCGTCGGTTTTAAATTTCTTTTAGGATATGCCACCGATTTCATCAAACCGATGCCGAGCATGAAGGAATATCTCTCCTTCAGCATCAAATTTTTATTAGTCTTCGGTCTCGTGTTCGAATTTCCGGTGGTCCTGGTCCTTCTCGCGCGGATCGGGGTGGTTGATGCGAAGATGCTGGCCAAGCACAGGAAATATGCCATTCTCCTGATTTTCATCTTTGCGGCGGTTATGACCCCGCCTGATGTTATCTCCCAGTTGCTCATGGCCATTCCTCTGATGGGGCTTTACGAGTTAAGCATTATTCTTTCTAAAATTTTTGGAAAGAAGAAGAAAGTAGATCCTCCACCCAGTGAATAAATAATATCAATTTCATTGTTTGAAATCTTTTTGTAAAATCCCTCCCCTGCCTTCGCCGAAGCGCCTGCCCTCCCCAAGGCTTCTGGAGGCGGGGCTTCTCGCAGGCAGGCAACCTCCCTTTGCCAAAGGGAGGAGAAACATTTCCCCCTTTTGACAAAGGGGGATGAAGGGGGATTAGATCAGTTTTTTTAAAAGCTCTAAAAAGATATAATAAATATTTTTAAGTCATGGCAGAATTTTCCAATAAGATTTCCAGATGGCCGGAGAAAGAGAGACCGAGGGAGCGGTTGCTTCAGCAGGGGGCGCAGCATCTCACCGAGGCTGAACTTTTAGGGATTCTGATCGGGAAAGGGACGACGAGAAAAACCGCCATCGATCTGGCGAGAGAGCTCCTGGATAGATACGAATCTCTTGAGAACCTTTTCAGCCGCTCCCCTTCGGAATTGATGAAGGTCAAGGGCATTGGTTCAGCCAAAGCGGCCACGCTCTCGGCAGCCTTCCAGTTGGTGAGACGGATTCAATCTAAGACGAGCAAGGACCAGCCTTCTTTCAAGCGAGCAAAGGATGTGGCCAATCTTTATCTCCCGTTGATGAAGGATTTGAGGAAGGAGGTCTTCAGGGTTCTTCTCCTCAGCCGTTCCAACAGGTTGATTAAAGAGGTAACCATATCCGAAGGAACACTCGATGCGAGCATCGTCCATCCGAGGGATGTCTTTCGGGAGGCCCTCCTGGAATCTGCAGCGGGGGTCATCCTCCTTCACAATCATCCGAGCGGCAATCCGAACCCAAGCGAAGAAGACATCCGGATCACCAAACAATTGGCGGAGGCAGGCCGGGTGATGGGAATCAAGGTTTATGATCATATCATCGTGGCTGGAGAGGATTACCGGAGCCTGGCGGATGATGGGTTGATTTAAATTCGGATTTGACTAAGATTCCGCAATCCGAAATCCGCAATCCGCAATATGAATCGTGTTCTTGTTACCGATGGGCACTTTAGAAAAACGCTCGCTGTGGTTCGGTCCCTCGGTCGGAAAGGGGTCCATGTCACGGTCGGGGAGAGGACTTTCCTCAACACCTCATTTTTTTCAAAGTATTGTTCGAGGCGTATTGTCTACCCATCCCCAAAACGGTTTCCGGATCGATTTATCGAATTCCTACTGACGGAGATTAAAAAGCATCCGATCGATTGCCTCTTTCCAATGGAAGAGGAGACCCTTCTGCTGATAGCAAAATATCGATCCGAAATTTCAAGATATACCTGCCTTCTGATTCCTGACCTTCAAAAGATCGAGTTTGTTCGTGACAAGGGGAATCTCATTCGGTTTGCGGAGAGTCATGGGATTCCAGTGCCGAAGACAGTTCAGTTCCCCCCCACCCTTACCCTCCCCCGCGAGGGGGGAGGGGAGAAGAATGTAATCCCCCGCGAGGGGGGAGGGGAGAAGAATGTAATCCCCCGCGAGGGGGGAGGGGAGAAGAATGTGATCCCCCACGGGGGGGGAGGGGAAAGCAAGGAGTTCACCCGCAAGGGGGGAGGGGAAAGTAAGGAGCTCCCCCGCCAGGAGGGAGGGGGAAAAAGGTTCCATACCCATCTGAGGAAAGGGGAAGAATGGGAGCACTCTCCCTCCGGAATAGTAGAAACCAATAAAGTTGCCCTCCCCCTTGACGGGGGAGGGGAGGGTGGGGGTGTTAATTTCTCTGCTATTCCAGTCCCTGCTGTTATAAAGCCGAGGATCAGTTCTGGATCTTTTGGAATCGTCTATGTCCAAAAAAAAGAGGACCTTGCTCCTTCCTATCAAAATGTCCACGAACGATATCCTTTTCCATTAATTCAGGAATATATCCCGGATGGAGGAGGGACATTCGGTTTTTCCGCCCTTTTCGATGAGTCATCGAATGTCAAGGCGGCTTTTGTCCATAAGAAATTGAGGATGTATCCGGTTCAGGGAGGTCCCAGCACGCTTCGGGAAGGGGTTGAGCATCCCCAAATCATGGGATTGGGCCTTTCACTTCTCAAGTCATTGAACTGGGTGGGCATTGCGATGGTGGAATTTAAAGTGGACCCGAGAGACGGGATTCCCAAGTTGATGGAGATCAATCCCCGTTTCTGGGGTTCATTGCAACTGGCCATCTTCTCCGGTGTCGATTTTCCATACCTCATTTTGAAAATGGCAAAGGGTGAGAAATTCGACCCTGTTCTTGAATATCCGGTTGGAAGACGCTCCCGCTGGTTTCTCTTCGGAGATATGCTCCATTTTCTTAACAATCCGGAGCGTTTTCATCTCCAGCCTTCCTTCTGGGAGTTTTTTGATCCGAATACCTGTTATGATATTATTTCAAAGGATGATCCACTTCCTGTGCTGGGAGCCATGGCCACTTTCTTCACTTTTCTCTACGATCCGGAGATGAAACGGTTCCTGGAAAGACGCTCCCCTCACCCCACCCTCTCCCCTGAGGGGAGAGGGAAAGTGTGAGGGGCGGATAATCGGATTGCGGATTGCAGAACTAAAAATATTACGGATGTTGTCAATATCTCCTTTGTGCAGCGAATCGCAATCTATGGCTCATTTGCAAAAGACAATCAGACAATTTATGGAAGACATCAAGGATCAGGATGCGGTCGTGCGAAATCTTGAGATCATCGGCGTTAATTTAATTCCAGACAAAGTAAAAGCCCGACAGAGTTTCCTCCATCGGGCTGTGAGTTGGGCAACCGCGTCGTGCCAGTAGCCCTGGGAGTGTTCGCTAATGAATATCCGGACTAAAAGATTGAATCCGGGTCGTAATACTTTGCAACGTTGTCCTTATTAATCACCCTCACTGGAAACGGCGTGTCCGTATCTACAGTTGCACCTGCGAGGATGGCCATCATCCGCTGGAATCCCATCCGTCCAATTGTGTTTGCGTCATTGTGACCCGTCCCAGCGTAGTTACTGCCTATCATAATCTGCCTTAAAGCCTCCTTCTGACCGTCGAAACCGAACACGAGGATTTCTTTAGAGCGGCCGGCGTCTCTAATAGCCTTCATCGCTCCCAGGCCCATGGAGTCATTTTCGCAAAATACAGCGTCAATCTTTTTGTGCTTGGCAAGCATGTCCTCCATGACCTTGAATCCACCATCCTCTGTCCAGCCGCCAAATGCAGGGGCAATAATAGTTTGGATATTGGTACCCTTTACTTTCGAAAGCACGCCATCCCGCCGGGCATTTCCGGTACTGTTATCCTCCGGGCCGCCGCGCATCATGAGTAGGATACCCTTACCCTCTAACCGTTTGACAATATACTCCCCTACTCCGGTAGCGGTGGCAAGATTGTCAGCGCCGATCCATGAAGTGTAGGGGTCTCCCCTCAGCTTCCGGTTGAGCAGCATCACCGGTATGCCGGCCTTTTTAATGGCCGCCATGGGGCCAGGCAACGATTCAAGCGGGCTGATATTCATGATAAACCCGTCAACACGCTTGGCGATCAGATCTTCAATGTCGGCAGTCACCTTGGCCACATCCCCTCTGCCATCCGCCACGAACAACTTGACATTCTTGAATTGAGGCGCTTCTGCTTCTATCGCCCTGACCATGGAAATAAAGTAGGGAGACCTCATTTGAAGGGTGACAACGCCTATTTTGATCTCTTTCGCCTGCGCCTGCGCAGCGCCGGCGATTCCCAATAGTATGACTAAAAAGATACTTAGGGCCATGATGTGTTTCATCTTCTTTGCCTCCTCTCTCTTATAGTGTTAATAGGGTTTCCAATCGTTTAAACTCCAAATCCAATACATTCTTTTGTATGTAATCACCTCCTTCCTTGTTGATTACCATCGGGACCCGACCAACTCATCACAGATGCTTGGGCTATCTTTCCTTCCTGCGGGCTAAAACGGCAAGAAGGATCACGGCGCCCTTGATGATTTCCTGGTAGTAGCTCTGTACGCCGTGCAGGTTCAAAAGATTGTTGATCATCCCAAGGGTAAGCACTCCGCAAAATGTGCCAATAGCCCCTCCACCGCCTCCCCCGAGAATCGCTCCGCCGATCACGCATGCCGCAATGGCATCCAGTTCGTAAGCAATGCCCAGACTGGGTTGCGCAATCCCCAGGCGTGACACAAGGATCGCCCCGGCCAGGGCCGAGAACAGGCCGGATAAGACATACGCCAGGATGATGGTGCGTTGCACATTGATGCCTGCCAACCACACCGCTTCTTTATTGCCTCCGATGGCAACCGTTGCTCGCCCGGTGGGCGTCCGGTTGAGGAAAAACCAAATCAACGCAAAGCAGATCAGCATGATGATCATCGTAACGGGTAGCGGCCCCACGGAGCTGGCCCCCAGGATGCGGAAATCAGGATGCTTTGAGACGAGCGGGGTTTCAGTATAGACGAAGACGAACCCACGCACTATGCCCATGGTCGCCAGGGTGACAATGAAGGGCTGCAGCTTGAAGCGCGCGACGAAGACGCCGTTCACCCATCCCACCACAGCTCCGAAGAACAACGCTATGAGGATCGCCGGGCCAATGCCAACTTTGTCCGACATCCCTGCGGAGAGGACCCCTCCCAGGGCTACGATCGATCCAACGGAGAGATCAATGCCCCCCGTCAAGATCACGATCAGCATGCCCAGGCTGATTAAACCATTGGATACAATCTGGCGAGATAGGTTCCTGATGTTCGCCTCGGTGAAAAATATTTCAGTGGCCAACGTGCCAATACCTATTGCCACCACAAAGGCGCCAATGAAAGCGTAGTCCACCCATCGCCCGTGCACGGCCCCACCGGGAAACCACCGCTTTCGAAGGTAAGAAAAATAAGCGCCCCCCCCCTTCTCCTTAGTCGTTGAGATATCCGCTGACATGCTTACCCACCTCCAGATTTTTCGATCACACCGGCAGCACAGGCAAGCAGGTTCTGTTCAGTGGCTTGTTGCCTTAAGAATTCGCCCACCAGCCGACCTTCGCGCATAACCAGAGCCCTGTCGCTCATGCCCAGAATCTCCGGCATTTCTGAGGATATTAAGAGGATGCCCATCCCACTGTCGGCCAGACCCTTGATGATGTTGTAGATCTCTTGCTTGGTGGCAACGTCCACGCCTCGGGTGGGTTCATCCAGGATGAGCAACTTGGCTCGGGCGAGAAGCCATTTGGCCAACACAACCTTTTGCTGATTGCCTCCGCTGAGCGTCCGGACCAGCCTATCCATCTCAGGCGGACGAATACGCAGTTCTTGCACCTTGGACCGGACCAGTGAGTTCTGCCGGCGGCGGTTCAAAATACCCAAGCGGCTCATCAACTGAAAGTTGGCAAGACTGACGTTGTCGCGTATCGAGAGAAACAGCACCAGACCATCCCGTATGCGATCCTCAGTCAACATGGCAATGCCCGCTTTCAAAGCGTCACGAGGCGATTTGGGACGAACCACCCGCCCGTTCAGACGAATCTCGCCTGAGGTCGGTTGCCCGGCGCCAAAAATACAACGTGCGACCTCTGTGCGACCGCTCCCTATCAGTCCGTATAGGCCGACGATTTCCCCTTGCGCCACGGAGAAAGAGATGTTTTCAAAAGAGCCCTCCATCCCCAGGCCGTTCAATGTCAGGATCTCGGCCCCGGACCCGGCATGTCGATCCGGAAAGACCTCGTCAAGAGTCCTGCCGACCATCATCTTGATCAAATCGCCCCTGTCCGTTTCCTGAATACGCACAGTACCCACAAGGGCGCCATCCTTGAGAACGGTGACTCGGTCGGTTATCTCAAATACCTCATTCAATCGATGGGAGATATAGAGGATCAATATTGATTTCTCTTTAAGCTGTTTAATCAGGGCAAACAGACGCTTCAGCTCCTCCTGAGAAAGAACAGCCGAGGGCTCATCCATGATCAGGATTCGTGGTTTGACCTCAACCGCCTTGGCGATCTCAACCATTTGCTGTTGGGAGACGCTCAGGCGGGAGACAGGTTTCCGGACATCAATGTCTCTAAAGCCGATCTGCTCAATGATCTCCTGTGCGCGGCAGTGCGCCTCAGGCCAGTTGATCCACCATCTCAGCTTGCCTGTAGGCATATCGCCCAGGAGGATGTTCTCAGTGACAGTCAAGTGGGGCACCAGGCTAAAATGCTGGTGCACTGCCCGAATCCCGAGCCGATGGGCGAATTGCGGGCTGTCGATTTCCGTCTGCGTTCCGTTTATCAGGATCTGACCTGTATCTGGCTGGATTGCACCGCTCAGGATTTTGACCAGTGTGCTCTTGCCGGCCCCATTCTCCCCGACGATAGCGTGCACCTCTCCGCTCTTGGCTGAGAAATCTACATCACGCAAGGCTTGTGTGCCGCCGTAGCTCTTGCTGATGCCCTGCATCATTAAGAATTCTTTTGTTTCCATTCGATTGCTCAGAAAATAAACCTCAAATCCCCCCTCGCCCCCCTGAAGCTGTGAAAAAATTGCATGCATCACCCCCACCCCCACCCTCCCCTCTCCGAGCCAGTGGCTCTTCTGAGCTGGAGGCCATCAAGGGGGAGGGAATTTATTTTTTTATTTCAATATATTTACCCTCTCCACTGGTGCCTGCCTGCACGAAGCGTTTCGGCGAAGGCAGGGGAGAGCTTGCTATATTATAGTTAGGGTGAGGGGGCTTATTATAATTTTTTCACACCTCCCCTTTGCCAAAAAGGGGGGTAATAGGGGGTTAAGAATTTTCATGGTTTGAGGGTGACGCTCCATAAAGGATTACCCGGTCATTGGCCTGTTTTATTGAAAACAGACAGGGCGTTGTAGATAATGACGGTTTTCTGCTCAGTCATTTCAAGAAGCGTGTCGTGAATACTCTCCCGGCCGTGTCCGCTCATTTTTACGCCTCCGAAGGGCAGGTTTTCCACCCTTACGGCGCTGGACCAGTTTACTATTAACCCGCCCACATCGAGCCGATAGGCCATGTCGAGGGCCGTGGTGAGATCGTTCGTGAATACCGATGATTGAAGACCATAGGGAGTATTGTTGGCAAGCCCGACAACTTCGTCCATAGTGCGAAATGGGATTACCGGGACCACCGGACCGAAGGTCTCCTCTTTCATCATCTTCGCTTCCGGAGGAACCGTTTCCAATACTGTGGGTTCGATGAAAGCGCCCCTCCGTCCTCCGCCGGCCCGTATCCTGGCCCCCAGGCTGACCGCGTTCTGGATGTCGTTTTCAACATCTTTGGCGGCGCTTTCGGTAATAAGCGGTCCCACATCCGTCTGTTCGTCCAGAGGATCTCCTACAATCAACTTTTTTGCTTTTTCCGAAAGGATTTTTACGTACTTGTCATGGATTGCTTCAGCTACAAATACTCTTTTAACCGCGCAGCAAATTTGCCCGTTTCCTCTGGCCAGTCTCCCAAGAATTACCGCCTCTGCCGCTTCCTCCAGATCCGCATCGGCGCATATAATGGTCGCATCGCTTCCTCCCAGTTCCAGATGGACTTTCTTGAGTGTATCCGCTGCTAACCGGGAAATCCGCTGCCCCACCGGGGTGCTTCCGGTCAAAGAAATTAGATCAATTCCCTCTTCCCTGGCCAGATACTCACCAACCACCTGGCCTGTTCCGGTTACCATCTGATGCGCCGCCCGGGGAACGCCGGCCCCTTCGAGGATTTCAGCAATGTGTAACAGAGTTAAAGGACAATCGCTCGGCGGTTTCACTATCACCGCGTTTCCCGCAGCCAATGCCGCCGCAGCCTTGTGAGCGTAGAGTTCCACCGGATAGTTGAAGGGAACTATGGCGGCCACAACTCCGACAGGCCTTCTGATGGTAAAGGCAAAATGGTGCTCCATTCCGGGAACCATATCCAGGGACATGCTTTTACCGAAGATCCGTTTTGCCTCTTCTCCAAACCCGCGGAATATCCTGATCGCCGCCGCAAGTTCTTCACGGGTTTGCCGAATGGGTTTCCCATTTTCCCGGGCAAGCAGCAAAGAGAGTTCTTCCCGCCTTTTTTCCATAACATCGGCGCACCGAAACAGCACGGCGGCCCGTTCGTGGGCGGGCAACTCTGCCATTCTTATCTTTGCCCCCCGGGCAGCGTTGACGGCTTTTTTAAGATCGGATGCCGTCGCCGCAGGAACCGTATCGATCAAATCATTATTGGCGGAGTTAACAACCTCACGCACACTCCTGTCTGACGAGTCAACCCATGCACTGTCAATTAACATCTTCATATTTTCCTCCCTCGGTTCGAAATGGGTAGCGTGAGTATAGATCATTTTTCAGGCGCATAGCGCTCCCTTTGTTTCTGTCGTGAAGAATAAATCTATAGCGTTCCTCTAAAAATGTCATTCCGGCGAAAGCCGGAATCCAGAACCTCTTGTTATCATTGGACTCATTTCCGTTCCGGAGTGACAAATTGATAATTATTAGAGGTTCCATATATTTGAAATTATAATTCATTTTTAGTATATTTTCATATTATTTAATATTTGTCAACAAATATTTTAACACAACCGAGAATCCCGCAACTCTTGAAACAAACAATAACACCTTTTCTTGCTAGCGGAATCTCTTTTTTTTCTATTGACAGGCGCTTTTTAATGGGTGACACTCATTCCTATAAAAAGAGGGGCTAAAAACAGACAGGGTCCCTTAATGGAGTTGGAAAAAGCCCTAAAAATGATTAGACAAATGGCCGAATGTTTGTTATATTTTTAACAATATATAGAAATCCAATACAGATATAGAAACAAGGTGAGATTTCTGAAACAAAAAAGGAAATTTTTATTATGAATAAATGGAACGGTGTGAGTGCGACGGCATTAAAAGCGCTCCACACGTTAGAGATCGTGGCGGACTCTCCGGCGCCTGTCTCGGTGCAGGAAGTGGCCAATAGGCTCGTGTCGGACAAAGCCACGGCGTACCGCATGCTTGTCACCCTGCTGAAGTCGGGGTTTGTGGTGCGGGACGAGGCATCCAAACGCTACAGCCTGAGCTACAAGGTGGTTTCCCTTAGCCGAAACCTCTTGGCGGAGAACGAGGTTTCGAAGTTAATCCAAAAGGAGATGCGGGAGCTCTCTCTGGCTACACAGGAGACAATACATTACTCGGTGCTTGATGGGCACAAGACGGTTCTTGTACAGCGGGTTAAAGGCATCCAGCTGGTAAATGTGGATTTCCAAATCGGAGACCGTTCGCCGCTCCACTGTACAGCCATAGGGAAGGTGATTCTCGCATTTCAGGACGTGCGTCTCATCGAGGAAGTGATTGCTGCCGTCCTTCCGGAGATGGCTTCCAAGACCATCACCGAGGCGGAGGCATTGCGACAGGAGCTGCGAAAAATCAGGTCCCAGGGCTATGCCATCGACGACCACGAATATTCTGACACCATGCGGTGCATAGCGGTACCGGTTTTCGAAGGCAACAGCCATGTCAGCAGCGGTATCAGCATTTCCGGTCCCGATTCCCGTTTTTCTTTCGAAAAGCTTGACGAGCTTATCGGGCCGATACTGGATGCCTCGCGAAACCTCTCCCGGCAATTGGGTGGCATACCCTGGCACGAGTGACGGCAGCCGCTGCCCGATAAGCACGGTTTCCAGTTCTTCGTCTGTCGTACGGTCGGAGAGATGAGAGGTTCTAAAACAACTTAACCCTTAAGGCAAAATAGTGGCGGAAATTGGAGTTTTCCCCTTGGCATTTGACAAATCATCTTAGATATTCTTCAATCCTCTCTAAATACTTGAAATGATTTTCCGATGGGCTTGAAGTCTCTCGTCTCTTGCTGTTCCAGTTTGGTTCTAATCTCTTTAATTTCCTCACAGTTCCTTGATTGGTTCGATATCCAAGATGGAACCGGTCTGGGAGCTTCTGTTGACCGACGAACTTTTGATGGGTCTGTGTGGGTTTAACGCCTATCAGGTGAACAACGGTAGTTGTGAGAGGGGGACGAAGCTGCGCAAGACGCCCATGCCGGAGGTTCGGGGGGTGCTTTGTGTGGATACGTTGGCCAAGCAGATTGTGAAGATAACGCCTCGGCGGTTAGAGAATTTCTTTAACCACTGTATTCAGAGATTAGCCAAGGCTCGGGTCTTTCCCAAATATATCCATGCGGCCTGTGATACGACGCTTTATGAGACGACGGATCAGTATGAGGGGTGTGGTTCGGTTCTGCGAGAGCGGAAGGTGAAGGCTCGGGGTTACCGGAAGTCTGGGGAGCTCAAAGCGGTAAAGGTGATGCTCTATGGTTGGAAGATATGGGCGATCTATGAGATTCAGACGGGGATTCCCCTGGCGATTAAGATTGATACGATCGAGAAGCCAGATAATCAACACATTCTTGCGGTATTGGAGCAGGCCAAGGAGAATGTGAAGCAGAGCAGTGTGATCCGTTCCCTGGTGGAGGATCGAGCCTTTTTGGATGGAAAGAGTTTATATGCGATCGATCAGCAGGGGATTGAATTTGTCATTCCTTTGAAGAGCAATATGGGAGCGACGCGGGATGCCCGGGTGCTTGCCCTGGAGGCTCCTTGCTCGATGGAGAGCACGCGGGAAGTGACGGTGAGGCAGGGTTATGGGAAGAAGAAATTTGACGAGAAGGTTTTAACGACCTTGGTGGGGGTGCCTGGGCTTTTGAGCTGCGATTGGTTTAACCCCGAAGGTTCTGAGGCGAATACGGTAATTATTGGTTATGGAGTAATTCGTTTTTTCTGGTCGCGTCCCGATTTAGTCGGGACGGACTCCGCCCTCCATAAACGTGGGGGCTATTGAAACATTACAGCGGGGTGATTTTTTCTTGACTTCTCTTTTTTAATCTGTTAGTTTCCGCAACAATCAATCGTCCCCACAGGGTGCTTAACCGATGAAAAAAAGAAGTAAATCGGCCCTTCTCCACCATCCCGTTCGCTCTCTCGATATGAAAAAGACGCAGAGCCTTTACGATCTGATGCAGGCATTCCAGCACACCTCTTTCCAGAGCCGGAATCTCTTCAAATGTTTTGAGGTGCTTCAAAAAATGATGAGCGATCCCGCCTGCATCATCTTTCTGGGATTGTCCGGAGCCATGATCCCGGGCGGGATGCGAAGGGTCATCCGCGATATGATCGAGATGAAGTTGATCGATGTCCTCGTTTCCACGGGCGCCAACATCTTCCACGACCTCTTTGAGAGCTTCGGATATCGACATTATGTCGGATCGGTGGAGGGAGATGATGATGCCCTGCGAAGGCACCGGATCGTGCGGGTTTATGACGCTCTGATGGATGATCACGAGATCAATCAGGTCATCCGCCTTCTCTCCGAGGTTCCGGAAGAACTGGGGGAAAAGGTCGTCTCGTCAAGGCGATATCTGGAGGTCCTGGGAAATCGGATCGAAGATGATGGGTCGATCCTGAAGAAAGCCTCCCGGTGCGGCGTTCCCGTCTTTGTCCCCGCGCTCAGCGACAGCTCCATCGGCATCGGATTGACCTTTCTCCATGCACGGAAGAAGAACCCTTCCGAAGGATTGATCATCGACCAGATTCGAGACAGCTTTGAGATTGCCCAGTTAAAGAGAATGGCCAAAACCACCGGAGCGATCTATATCGGAGGAGGCGTTCCGAAGAATTATATTCAGCAATTAGGGCCCGTGAGCGAACTCCTTTTCCGGAGAGAGAGCGGCCACCGGTTTGCCTTTCAGGTGACCACGGATGATCCCAAATGGGGCGGCCTCTCAGGCTGCACCTTTGAGGAGGCAAAGTCCTGGGGAAAGATTGAGAAAGAATCGGCCTATGCCGCTGTCTATATGGATGCCACTGTCGCTCTTCCCCTGCTGGTCGGGGCGACCTTTCAAGAGGGAAAGATCTGCCGAAAGAGAAAGAGACGCCAGTTTATATGGGAAGGGGACCGTCTGAAGACCATCAAGTTCATCTAACCGTCCTCCAAAGCGCCTATCAAGCGACTAAAGTGATCTAAAGTAACGGCAATAATTATTTTTGTAGGGCAAGCCTTCAGGCTTGCTTCATTATGCAGGGCTAAAGCCCTGCCCTACGCTTAAGTCACTTTTCAAACACACCACATTCCGCATTCCGAATTCAGCAATCCGAATTATGAAGGGGGGCTTGAAAACAGGGTAACAATGGTTATATTATATTGATAGCCTCTGAGAAGAAAAGGAGTTTGGTGTCGATGAAAGATTCCGATTCGAAAATTCCGGACCAAAAGGAACTGGAGAAGGAATTGAATGAGTATTTAGGGAAGAAGTATGGAGACCGGATCCGGCTGGTCGTTCCCATGCTCTTTCCAAAACCCCAGACCGAAGAGGTCTCAAAGGATGAGAAAGAAATTGGCGAGAAAAAGAGAAAAATTCACTTTGATCTGAAGCCCGAGGAACTGGAAGCCTTTCTTAATGACTACATCATCCGGCAGGAAGAGGCCAAGGAGATCCTGGCCACCAAGATCTGCACCCATTTCAAACGGATCAAGTTCACCGAGATGACAAAGGGAAAGACCCGGTATGAAGGGGTGGGCCACATCAAGAATAATATTCTGATGGTCGGGCCGACCGGGGTGGGCAAGACCTACCTGATCAAATTGATCGCAAAGAAGATCGGCGTTCCTTTTGTCAAGGGGGATGCGACGAAGTTCAGCGAGACCGGGTATGTGGGAGGGGATGTGGAGGATCTCGTCCGGGATCTTGTTTATGAGGCCGATGGCGATATGGAGATGGCTCAGTATGGGATCATCTATATCGATGAGATCGACAAGATCGCCTCGTCCAACCATACCATCGGCCCGGATGTCTCCAGGACGGGGGTCCAGCGGGCGCTCCTCAAACCGATGGAAGAGACAGAGGTGGATCTCAAAGTTCCACACGACCCCATCTCCCAGCTGGAGGCCATCGAACATTACCGGAGAACCGGAAAGAAGGAGAAGCGGACAATCAATACGAAACATATCCTCTTTATCATGAGCGGAGCCTTCAACGGCCTGGAGGAGATGGTGAAGAAACGGCTCAACCGGGAGGGGATCGGTTTCGGGGCGGAGATCCGTTCCAGGGATGAAAGAGCCGAATATCTCAAACAGGTGAAGGCTGAGGACCTCATCGCCTTTGGGTTCGAGTCGGAATTCATCGGAAGGCTTCCGGTGGCCGCCATTTTTGAGAGACTGGAAATCAAGGATCTCTATGCGATCCTCAAGAACCCCAATAACCCCATCATTCTGGGGAAGAAGAAGGATTTCAAATCGTATGGGATCGACATCCAGTTTGAGGAGGAGGCCCTTTACGAATTAGCGGTGAGGGCTTATGAGGAAAAAACAGGAGCGAGGGGACTGGTCAGCGCCGTGGAGAAGGTGCTCCTCAAATTTGAGAAACGACTTCCCTCAACAGATATTCGCCAATTCGTCGTCACGCGCGAAGTGGTAGAAAATCCGGAACAAGAACTGGGACGGTTGCTCCAGGACCCCATGCATCCCGAGAGACTGGCTCAGTTTGAGAAGCTTCTTTCAAAGGAGAAGAGGGAGTTGAAGGAGTCGATCATGAGCAGGGAAGGGGAGTTTCGGAAACGTTACGGGATTGCCTTCCCGGAGAACCGAATCGATCTCATTGCCCGCCGGATGGTCAATAGGGGTTACGATGTCAACACCGTTTTTGAAGAGGTGGTGGAGGTTCAGCGACAGGTCGAGGAGTTTGAGAGAGACTTCCATCAGAGAAATGGAATCCGGCTCCAGTTTGACGGAGAAGCCGTCGATCGGATAACGGAAATGGCCCTCGAAGAGGACATGAAGGGAGAGATGGTTTGCTTCCGTCTGCTAAAGGATTATGAGCATGGGATGAAGCTGATCCGGGACAGAATGGGCCGGAAGGAGTTTGTGATTACGAAGGAAGCGATCGATGATCCGGAAGGATATCTCAATCGGGTCATCCAGGAGGTCTATAGCAGGCGGTTCGATTTAGAGACCGAGGGTAAAGGATAATGGGAAACAGAGATTATTATGAGGTTTTAGGCGTCGGCAAGAACGCCAGTGATGAAGAGATGAAGCGGGCTTACCGGAAACTGGCGATGAAATACCATCCGGACCGGAATCCGAACAAGAAGGAAGCAGAGGAACGCTTCAAGGAGATCAACGAGGCCTATGCGGTCCTGAGTGATAAGGAGAAACGAAAGCAGTACGATAACTTTGGCGCCGATGGATTCCGTCAGCGATTCACTCAGGAGGACATCTTCCGGGGATTCGATTTTGATGAGATTCTTTCCGGCGTCTTTGGCGGAAGGGGGCGGCGGGAGTTCAGATTTGGAGGAGGAAGGGGCGGTTTCGATTTCGGAGATCTTTTCGGTGGTTCATACGGTAACCAGGATGTGGGCCGGAAACCCCAGAAAGGAGAAGACATCCTTTACGAATTAATGATTTCTCTCGAGGAGGCGGCTTCAGGCGGAGAGAAGAGGATTTCTTATCGCAAGGATGGCAAAGTGGAAGAAGTTTCCGTAAAGATACCAAAGGGAATACCGGCAGGGAAGAAACTGAGGCTCGCCGGAAAAGGGATGGAAGGGAAAAAGGGCGGCCCTCCGGGCGATCTCTACCTCCAGATATCCATCCAGGAGCACCCCATCTTTACCCGGGAAGAGGATGACCTTATTGTGGAGAAAGAGGTCAGCTTTTCAGAAGCCGTTCTGGGAAACTCCGTCGAAGTTCCCACCCTTGAAGGGACAAAGAAAATCAAGGTTCCTCCGGGCACCCAGAGCCATACGAAGATGCGTTTGAAAGGGCTTGGCATTCCCCACCTTCAGAAAGAGGGCAGGGGAGATGAGTATGTGAAGGTGATTGTGAAAATTCCCAAAAGGGTATCGGAAAAAGCAAAAAGCCTGATCCAGGAGCTTGCCAAAGAAGGCATCTAAATTCACACTTTTCGATTTTCAATTTATAATTCTTAATTCATAACTCATAACTCTCAACTCTCAATCCATCTTTTACCCGCGTTGACTTTTCCAGTGATCTGTTATAAATACAAAAGAGTCCGTTATCTGAACCAGGAGGAAAGAGATCATGGCCGAGAAGACCTATGAAGAGGTGCCTGTCGAGAAGTTGCGCTGGCGGTGCGATCCCAATTCATTCCCCATGGAAACCACAGAAGCGATTGAACCCTGTCAGGAGATCATCGGTCAGGAAAGAGCCCTGGAGGCGATCCGGGTTGGGCTGGAAATCGAGAGTATCGGATACAATATCTTTATAACCGGATTGGCAGGCACAGGCCGCTTCACTACGATCAAAGCGGTCTTCGAAGAGATGGATGTTAAAGGGAAGATTCCCAATGACCTCTGTTATGTCAACAACTTCAAAAACCCGGATATGCCCCATATGCTCAGCCTTCCAGCGGGGCAGGGAAATGGTTTCAAAAAAGAGATGGAAACCCTGATCGAAACCTTGAAGAAGAAGGTTCCCCTCATCTTTGAGAACGAGAACTACCTCAATAAGAAGAAAGAGCTGGTTGAGGGATTTCGGAACAGGCAGGCCGAGATGTTCCGGGAGTTTGAAAAGAAGGTGAACAAGGAGGGTTTCGCTCTCGTTCAGATCCAGATGGGGCCCTATTCCCGTCCGGGTATTTTTCCGGTGGTGGAGGGGAACCCGGTCAACATTGAGCAGCTTGAAACGATGGTGGAAGAGAATAAATTCTCCAGGGAGGAGCTCGAGAGGATCAAGGGAAAACAGGCCGAGATGGTCAACGCATTGGAAGATATCTTCAAAGAGACCCGGAAATCGGAGAAGGAGATCAAGGATGAATTATCCGCTCTGGATACGGAGATGATCTCCCCGGCCGTCAAAGACTCGATTACAGATATTAAGGAAAGGTATAATTACGAAAAGATTCATCACTACCTGGATGAGGTCCAGGAGGATATCGTGGCCAATTTTAATCGTTTCAAGGAGAAAGAAGAGCCTTCCCCCTCACCCATTCCAGGGCTGGTTCTGCCTCAGCCGGCGGATACATTCACCGAATATCAGGTCAATGTCCTGGTCGATAATTCGGAGACCAAGGGAGCGCCCATCATCGCGGAAATGACGCCAAACTACCGCAACCTTTTCGGCACCATCGAAAGGGTGGTTGAGCGCTCCGGAGTCTGGAAGACCGGCTTCACCCATATCAAAGCAGGGTCATTTTTGAGGGCGAATGGCGGATATTTGATCTTCAATGCGCTGGACGGCCTCATGGAGCCAGGGGTCTGGCCCGCCCTGAAACGGACCTTGAAAAATCAGGTGATGGAGGTTCAGACTTACGATCCTTTCTATTTCTTTGCCACCACTGCCCTCAAGCCGGAGCCCTTCGAGTGCAATACGAAGGTCATCATGATCGGCGACACCCATCTCTATCACCTCCTCTTCAACCTGGATGATGACTTTAAAAAGATTTTTAAGATCAAGGCGGACTTCGATTCGGTCACCGGCAAGGATGAAGATAAAGTCCGGCAGTATGCCTCCTTCATCCGGAAAGTCTGCGATGAAGAGAAATTGAGGCCCTTTGATCGAACGGGCGTGGCAGCGGTTGTGGAGCATGGGGTGAGGATTGCAGGAAGGCAGAAAAAGCTCTCCACACGATTCCACCTAATTGCCGATCTCCTGAGAGAGGCCAACTACTGGGCCGGGAAAGACGGTTCTCCGGTGGTCAAAGAGGCCCATGTGGACAAGGCCATTGAGAAAAGGGCTTATCGTTTGAATCTTGTAGAGGAGAAGATTCAGGAGATGATTGACGACGGGACAATTCTGATCGATTCCGATGGAATGGTCGCAGGACAGGTCAATGGCCTCTCCGTCTATAACCTGGGGGATTACGCCTTCGGGAAACCCTCACGGATTACCGTCAAGACCTCCCTGGGAAAGGCTGGAATTATTAATATCGAGAGGGAAGTGGAGATGAGCGGCCCCATCCATAATAAAGGGGTCTATATCCTTTCGGGATACCTCCGGGACAGATATGCTCAGGACAAACCGATCACCATGAGCGCCAGCATCTGTTTTGAACAGTCTTACAGCGGTGTGGAAGGAGACAGCGCCTCCTCAACGGAACTCTATGGACTTCTTTCGAGCCTTTCCGGCCTTCCCCTCCGGCAGGATATTGCCGTGACGGGTTCGGTCAATCAGAAAGGAGAGGTTCAACCCATCGGCGGGGTGAATGAGAAGATCGAAGGATTTTTTGAAGTTTGCAAGGCAAAAGGTTTAACGGGAAAGCAGGGCGTGATGATCCCTCACCTCAATGTCGATGATTTAATGTTGAGAAAGGATGTGGTGCAGGCGGTCCAGGAAGGGAGGTTTCGTGTCTATCCGGTTAAAACCATAGATCAGGGGATTGCGATCCTCACCGGTGTGGAGGCGGGCGAACGGCTGGAGGATGGATGTTTTAAAGAAGGAACGGTCAATGGCCTGGTGGACAGGAAACTTCAGGAATTGGGAAAGAAGATCAAAGAGTATGAGGGGGGCGGAGAGGAAACCAAGGAGAAGAAGAAAAAGAGAGGGAAAGCCTCCTGTGGCAGATAGGATTGTTCTGGATCAGAAAGTTGTAATTGGGAAAGAAGTAATCATCGAAGGGCCTCCTCTGGAGGCCCTTCGATTTCAAGGAGGCCGTATAGGCAGCATTCTCACCCTGACCGATTCCGAAGGGAAAGACTTCAGGGGGAGAGTCCTTCGACTCTCCGGTGTAAAAGCCTCAGTTCTCATCTTTGATACCTTTTCATCGTCAACAGAATCCCTTCTTGAAATTATTCTCCTCCAAGCTCTCCCAGAGAAAGAACGAATGGAATGGATCATCCAGAAGGCCACGGAGTTGGGCGTTGCAGCGATCATCCCTTTTAAATCCGAAAGGTCGATTTCTCTGGAGGAGAGAGAATCCAAACAGAAGAAGGCTCACAGATGGCAGGAGATCGCCATCAAAGCCGTTCAGCAATCGAGAAGGGCAAAGGTGCCCAAGATAGAACCTTATCGCTCTTTCATTGAATCTCTGGAATTTTGTAAAGAGGATGCGTTGAAGATCCTCCTCTGGGAGAAAGAAGGCGAGAGCCTCAAAGTAGTCTTTAAAAGATTTTCCGCATTATATCCCCCCTTTGAAAAGAGACTGTGCCGTCAAGGGGGAAACAAAGAAAAATGTCATGCTGAACTTGTTTCAGCATCTAATAGAATCAAATGCTTACGAGACCCTGAACCAAGTTCAGGGAGACAAAAAGGGGTTTACGACACAGTCTCAAAAGGGGGGGAGGGGGAATTTGAGATTTATCCTCCAACAAAGGTCTATATCATGGTTGGGCCGGAAGGAGGGTTTACCGGAGAGGAAGTGAAATTGGCTAAGCAGAAGGGATTCATTCCTGTGAAACTAGGTCAGCGTATTTTAAGAACCGAGACCGCAGCCATCACCCTAATTGGCATTCTACAATATGAACTGGGAGACCTTGGTTAAAACATGGGAACCTTTTCTTAAACCTGTTGTCTTTATATAAAAATCCATAATTACCACAATTACCACTGATCAATAATTGCTCTTCATATGACAAAATATGTTAACCGAAAGGGAAAAAATTAAGATGTCGATTCTCTCTATCAATAATTTGCCTCAAATATCAATAAGTTCCTCATACTTTTCAGGATTCCATTGACTGGCAAAGAAATTGCAGTCCCTGTCTAATCCGTTCTGAATAAAATAAGAAAAATCTTATCCAATAAGGAGGAATTGCAATGAGACGACGGTGTTTACTGGGTTGTTTTCTTATACCTTTCATTTTCTTCTTATCAACCAGTGCATGGGGTTCCCTGGTTGAGATCGAATCCCCATCAAGGATTCAGAATATCGTTATTTATACGGACAGGGCCATGATCAAGAAAGAAGCGGCCTTTCCGGTGAAGAAAGGGGAGAATATCATAAAGATTTTGGGGATCACTCCGAACCTGATTGATGAATCCGTACAGGTCAGTTTCGGAGAAAAGTCGGCGCCCCGGGTCTTGGATGTGAAGATTGAACAGACCTTCCTCCAGAAGAGGAATCTGGAGAAGGTCCAACAACTTCAGTCCCGGCTCGACAGTCTTAACGAGCTTGTCAAAACCCATATGGATGAAATTGCTGTGATCAACAATTCCATCGATTTTTTAAAAAAGGTGGTTCCTTTTCCTCAAAACCAGAAGGTGACACCTTCCGAAGTTGAAGAACATATCAAATTCGTTGAGAAGGCCCTTTCCGGAAACCACGAAAAGACCCTCAAGATTGAGAATAAGCTCAGGAAATTGAATGAGGAAAAGAAGGCAGTCGAAAATGAACTGAAAAACTTGAGTTCAATCCGTGACAGGAGCAAAAACCTTGTTATTACTTTACTGTCACCGGCTGACCAAAAGGAAATAAAACTCCAGTTCACCTATGTTGTCACAGGAGCGGGATGGGTTCCCCAATACGATGTGAGAGCAGATTCCAAATCAGAGAAGATAGAGGTTGATTGTTTTGCAATGATCAAACAGTCAACAGGAGAGGACTGGAAGGATGCGGCCGTGGAGATATCAACGGCAAAGCCATCCGTTCAGGGGACCCCGCCTGAGCTATCCGCATGGCATGTGGATATCTATCAACCCAAACCCATTCCTTTGCCCAGTCCATCAAGGTTTCCTATGGAGAGGCAAGAAGGACGGTTAAGCAAGTCCATGGAGGCGGTGGAAGATGCAGCGAAACCCTTTGAGGAACCCCAATTAAAAGAGGAGATGACATCCCTCACCTTTATCCTTCCCCGGACAGTGACCGTTCCCTCGGACAATCAGCCCCATAGAGTTCTCATTGCCTCATCCAACCCTGAAGCAAAGATGAGGTATTACGCTGTTCCGAAACTGTCAAGATATGCTTACCTCAGGGCCAATCTGAAAAATCCATTCCCCTTTCCCCTTCTGCCGAGCCGGATGAACATCTTTTTAGACGATAAATTCGTTAGCAACGCATCATTAGGCAAAACCATTCTTCCAATGGAGGAACTCTACCTCTCCCTCGGCGTGGATGAGGGGATTAAGATGGAGAGAAAGCTTCAGAAGAAATTTACCGAATCTGCGGGTCTTCTTTCAAAAAACATAAGGGTAAATTACGAATATGCAATCGATATTACGAATGGGAAGAACAGGGAGGTGACGATCGATCTCAATGACCAGTTTCCCCTTTCTCGAAATGAACAGATCAAGGTTGAACTCGAATCCCCCGGAAAGGACGAAGCCAGGATTTCCGCTGAAGGAATCATTGCGTGGAATTTAAAGATGAACCCGGGCGAGAAGAAGAATCTTAAAATTAAATTTAAGGTGGAGCATTCAAAGGATTTGAAAATCACCGGCATGGAGTGAATTGTTCCTATAGGATATAGCTTGGAAGATGGTGAATAGGGAGGGGCTAAAATAGGGATGAAGAGGTATTCTTGAGCAGTTTTTAGCGACAAAAAACAAACCACTCAGGAGGCCCAAAATGAACAATAAGATTTTATTCGTCATCGGTACATTGGTGATCATGGTATTGACCACAAACATAGGAAATGTCGCCTCGCAGGAGAGACAATCCTATGAAACTCTGGTTGCAAGAGTTAAACGTGGCGATCAAAGCGTCGATTTTAAGGCTTTAAGGATCGCTTATACCGAAACATCTCATTATAACCCTTATGGCGGTGACAATGATGCTCGCCAGACAATGTTTGCCGCCTTAGAAAGTAAGCAATTTGAAAAGGCCATTGAACATGCCATGGCCCAACTCGACAAAAACTATGTGGATATCGATGCTCATTTCGTCTGCCGAATCGGATATAGGGAAATGAAGAACATGGAGAGATATCGTGATCACCACTTCATTACAAAAGGGCTGATCGATTCCATTTTGGGCTCAGGAGACGGAATGGCCCCGGAGACTGCTTTTGTCGTAATCGATACCAGGGAAGAATATATCATTTTGAATGTTCTCGGTTTTAAAACACAAAAACAGAGCCTCATAGAATCAAACGGCCACAGATATGATCGGATGGAAGCGATAGACCCGAAAACGAATCAGAAGGTCGAACTCTATTTCAATGTCGATCTCCCTTACAACTGGTTAACAAAAAAGATGAAAAAGTAGAAATACAAAAAGGAGGGAAATTATGGGACAGATTATCTGTACAGTTATTGCCGGAGTATTTCTGTTTAGTTTTGCAGCCTTTGCTGAAGGACTTAAGGTGGAAGATTCTCAGGGAGAATATGTTGCCAAGTTTGTTACTGCTAAGAATGTAAAAGGGGTGGAAGTCAGGCTGTCAAAAGAAATCACTCGAAATGATTGCAATACAAGAACTATGCTCCTAACTAACACCTTGGTTTCAGGTTCTGGTGATGGCTGGTATGACAAATACTTTATGGATGGATATATAACGCAGACAAAAATGCACTGTCCTTTGCCTAAACCAGTAAATGAGACAATCTACTCCAAGCCAATGTTTATTAAATCGTTTGCAAACGAAAACGTGAACAACGAAGTCCGTGTTTCAATGGTCATCCCTAAAGGATATAAACTGGAAGCTGTTGAGGTTAAGTAATCTGTTTCAGGGAAGGAGAATCAGGATGTTAATCCGCCTAAAGAAAGGTGGGAGGAATGAAGACTATGAACAAAATAAATTTCAGGAAAGGGCTGGTTGTAAAGCTATTTATTTTTCTAATTGCCATTGTTGTCTCAACACCGGTTATCTATTCAGGTCAGGTCCTGGCACAAACTGCACAACTTGTACCATGCAAGGATCAATTAACGATGTACAAGGCGGATATACATACTCCCGGTTTGGCTCAAGCGGCTCAGGGATGGGATTGCCCGGATCCAAACGCAAGAGTCATGCCTGTCCCTAAAAAGCAAGCGTCCAAATCAGGGACGGGTTATGGCGGTTACGGCAAGCAGGACTTTCAGATGCAGATGATGCAGGGCATTTTGGGAGCCCTTTTTCAGAGCGTCTTTGCCCCCCCCCCTGGCCCTGACCCCTATCAGGAGCAGTTGAAAAAGCAGCAGGAACTGCTAATGAAGCAGGAGCAGGAAAAACAGAAACAGCAGGCGCTTGAGGCATGGAAAAAACTTCAGGCAAACGAAGCAGCCAAACTGTCAGCAGATGATGCTCAGAAAAGACAGCAGGGAGATGCGTTGCTTGCAAAAATGGGCAAAGGCGGCAGCATCGGAGGAGGCGGGGGACTCAGACCGTTTAACTGGGACGCTCCCCGCGCAGAATTTACGCCTTTAAGCGCCGGCAGATATGACACGTCAGGTCTAAGTTCATGGCAGCGACTTCTCTGTGCATCGCATTTTTCAAATATGGCGCTCAAGAGCGGGAGTCCTGAAGGCGCAGTTTTTATGAATAGACAGGCTGATATTGTGACAGTCGGCGGTATGACCGAGGTGGAGTGCTCATTCCCTGCAATGCCTCAAGCGCCCGAACCTCAACAACATGAAGCAAAGATGCAGAAAATAACAGGGATACTTGAGGCTGTTCAAATGAAAATAAAAGACCTTCAGGACATTGAAGTCAAGCTCGCAGAAGCAAAACAGCAGAAGCAGGAAGCTCAAACAAAACTGAAGGAAGCAGAGGCAAAAGTCTCTGAGATAAAAAACCGCCCCAAAGATGTCTCTAACCCTGAGGAGAAGGCGCAGGATGACGACTTTCTTGTTCAGCAGGCGCTTGCGGAATTGAACTCCGCAAAAGAGCAGATTGTTACGGCAGAGCAGAATGAGCAGAAATATGAGGAGATGAAAAACAAAAATCTTGATGAGATAAAAAACATGGAACAGCAGGCTATGAAGGAATTTAAATAAATAAAGAGGAGGAAAATTATGAAGGTGTTGAGAGTTGTTTCCATATTAATTGTTTTAATAATGCTTACGGGTTGTCTTACTGGGCATGACTATATGCGTTTTGGCCGTAGCGCTGTGGAAAGAAAAGACTATGTTTCAGCCATAGATTATTTTAAAACAGCAGTGAATATGGAGCCTTCAAATGCCTATAACCATGCCTGGCTTGGACGGGCATACTTTGAAATGGGTCAATATAATGATGCAATTGTTCATTTAAAAAAGGCAACGGAGCTTAACCCGAAGGGGGAAGATTTTTACGCCTTGCTTGGCATGGCGTACAGTCGTGCCGGCAAGAATCAGGAAGCGGTGACTGCACTTAAAAAAGCTATTCATTTGAAACCAACGGATCCTGACAATTTTACTTGGCTGGCACATACATATAATTATTTGAAACAATATGATGATGCAATAGCCGCTGCAAAAAGGGCGATTGAACTGAAATCGGATTATGCAGAAGCATACAATGCTCTGGGTATAGCTTATGGCAAGAAAAAGCAATATGCAGAGGCATTTAATGCATTTAAAAAAGTGATAGAACTTAACCCGAAGCTTGCAAAGGCACACTTCAATTATGGACATCTGCTCATGGAGAAAAACTCCTTTAAAGAAGCCTTAAGCTATATGAAAAAGGCGGTGGAATTAGATCCAAATGACGCAGAAAACAATATTGGCCTTTTAGCAGTCTATACCCATGATGGAAAATATGACGATGCGCTTGCTGCTGTCAATAAGGTAATTACGTTGCAAACTATTACTGGGATAGGAATCAACAGTTCCATTGAGGGTGGTTATACGGTTGTAAAAGGGGTGATGGAAAAGGGCCTTGCAAAGAAGGCAGATATACAGGTTGGGGATAAGATAATCAAGGTTGACGGCAAATCAACAAAGGGTTGGACCGGCGAAAAAGTTACTCAAAGTCTAAGAGGAGCCGCAGGCACACAGGTTGTTCTGACCATTGAAAGGAAAGAAGCAAAACGGCCTCTTGAACAAACAGTTGTGAGGGAGAAAATATATTCAAAGGGAGCCTCAACCAGCTTCGGATTCAGAAGCCTTATCCATAGATATAAAGGAAACAAAGAAGAATCTTTCAAGGATGCGGAAAAGGCACACTCTCTTGATTCAACTGATGACTGGGTGAGGATTCCCCTCGGCGCGGCATACCTTGACAACGGTAAGTTTGATGAAGCTATCAAATTACTATCCCTGGTGAATGAAAGCCCCCCGGCCCGCATTCTCGAGGCGACTGCTTATGCAAGACTGAAGGATTTCAAAAAGGCGTCTGCCATATACAATGCAATAACAGAAGATGATGAATATTTCTCAACAAGTGTGCCCCGCCGTGAAGACCAGAAGGCGCTTTTTGTGGAATTCAAGCCCCTTATAGCAGAACACAGAAAAAAGGCAAAAGAGAATGAGGCAAAAGGTGATTACAAGAACGCTCTTGCCGAGTTGTCAGAGGCAATAAAGGTTGCTGATGATTCCGATGCTAAGGATTTGAGGGGCGAAATATTAAGACTGGTGCGCAGGATGCCTTCGACTCCTGAGATTTCTGAGGAAGCCAGAAAGCATGCGCTTCGCGGAGAGGTGATGATCAGGAATGGGGAATTTGAAAATGCCGCCAAAGAGTTCAAGACAGCCATTAAAATGGCGCCTTATGCGGCAAAGCTTTATTTCAATACAGCCATTCTCTATGCAGACATGAAGAAATATCCGGAGGCAATACGCCATATGAAGACCTATACAGAGATGGCCCCTGAGGCCCCTGATGTCCGCACGGCAAAGGATGAGATGATTAAATGGGAATACCTGATGGAGAAAAAGAAGTAAAAAATATAACAAATGAAACTAAGACTTAAGATACAAAAAAAATCTGATAAAGATTTGCTATATCCTAATTGCATAAAGGCCAAGCTCAATGCTGGATTGCATGATACTGAAGAAATAGCTGCTGAATATAGAGCATTGGTAAAAAGTAAACCGGATACCAGGAGGAAAATATGAAGTACTTAAGAACAATGTCCCCTTTAATTATCCTGATAACATTTTTAGTTACGGGATGCACATTACATCAGTCAGTGCCTATCGTTAATATCGAAAAACTTCCCTCTATGACAGATGTAAATAGAGCTCCTCTTCATGTAGAAATCTATATCAAAAATGAAGATGAAACATTCAAATATCTTCATAACATGGGTGATGGACTAAGTATCATGTATACTTTTCCTTCAGGCCAGTTAGTGAAAAAGCTATCTCCAGCCGTTTTTTCGCAATTTTTTGATAGCGTAGAGGTAGTCACAGGTGGACAACATTCCGTTAAAGCTGATCTGGCAATTATTCCAGTAGTTAGGGACATGAGCTACAAAGAAAAAATCGGTTTGACTTCAGGTGATCATTTTTTTGAATCATCGGTGGAAATAACTCTAATGGATAATAACGGTATAACATTATGGAAGGAACGCTTTAAATCACCAAATATTAAAAAGACCAAAACAGGGGTCCTTGCCCATTCTAAAGCAATTGGTCTCAACGAACTTGGTGAATTAGTATCCGAGTCAATAGCTTCTGCCATAGGGGAGGCAGCGAAGGAAGCATACAAGATTGTGGTGCAACCTGAATATGCAATCGGAAATATTAGGAAAATGATTAGTGCCGACCCTGTTAATCCTATTCTCTATCTGACACTTTCTTCTCTAAATATCAAGAACAAACAATATGATGAAGCGATAACAGCGGCCAAAAGGGCCATAGAGCTGAAACCTGATAATGCCGGTGCCTATAATAATCTTGGCCACGCATATCGGATGAAAAAGCAATACAATGAGGCATTGAGCGCCTTTAAGAAGGTGATTGACTTGGATCCGGCTAATGTTGATTGTCGCGTAATGATGGGGAGTCTATTGCTTGATAGAGGCGATTCTGCTGGGGCAATAGAGGCATATAAAAAAGCAGTTGAACTGCAACCGAATAACATAAAGCCACTCTTAAATCTTGCAAAGGCATACAGATTAATGGGCAAATACGATGATGCTCTTGTACCTGTAAGCAAAGCAATTGAAATGCAAACTAAAGAAAAGATAACCGCAAAGTCAGCAGGAGAGAGCTTTGGACTCCGGAGCCTTATCTATAGACATAAAGGAAACAAAGAAGGATCTTTCAGGGATGCTGAAAAGGCATACTCTCTTGATGCGGCTGATGAGGTGGCGCGGCTGTCCCTCGGCACAGCATATCTTGACAGAGGGCAGTATGACGAGGCGATCAAATTATTATCTCATGTAAAAGACAGCGCCCCAGCGCGCATCCTTGAGGCAACGGCTTATGCAAGGCAGAAGGATTTCAAAAAGGCGTCTGCAATATACAATGCAATAACAGAAGATGATGAATATTTCTCAACAAGTGTGCCCCGCCGCGAAGACCAGAAGGCGCTTTTTGTGGAATTCAAGCCCCTTATAGCAGAACACAGGAAAAAGGCAAAAGAGAATGAGGCAAAAGGTGATTACAGAAATGCACTGGCAGAACTGTCCAAGGCAATAATGGTCTCCGGTGATTCCGATTCAAAAGAACTGAGAGGCGAGATATTAAGGCTGGTGCGCAGGATGCCTTCGACTCCTGAGATTCCCGAGGAAGCCAGAAAGCATGCGCTTCGCGGAGAGGCGATGATCAAGGACGGAGAATTTGAAAATGCAGCCAAAGAGTTCAGGACAGCCATTAAGATAGCGCCTTATGTGGCAAAGCTTTATTTCAATACAGCCCTTCTCTATGCAGACATGAAAAAATATCCCGAGGCAATACGCCATATGAAGACCTATACAGAGATGGCCCCTGAGGCCCCTGATGTCCGCACGGCAAAGGATGAGATGATTAAATGGGAATACCTGATGGAGAAGGGGAAAAAATAGGAGGTCAACTTATGAATAAGAGATTTTTTAAGTTTGCAGCAGCGGTTGTTGTTCTTGTTTTTTTACTCTGCCCGGCAGTCTCAATGGCAAAAGAGCTTGGTGTGCACAGGCAGAGTTGGCTTTTTGGCATTATTTTCAAGCTTAAGACGATGAAGGACAAGGAAATCGCAGGCATCAGGAAATACGATGCTGAAATACAGAAATGCAATGCAACCATCCGCGCATCAGAAGACATCATCAGCAAGGCCCGGCAGAAAGGCAATATAAAGGCCGAGCAGATAGCACGCGAGGCGCTGAGGACCGCACAGGAGGCAAAAAGAAAAAATGAGGAAATGAAAAGCCTGGCGGAGCTTAATAAGAAAAGGGCTGAGACTGCTTATGCCAGTGTGTATAACCAGTTTTCAAAAGAGGCTGGAGGAAAAGAGGAGATACGAGGGGTGGTTAGCAGCGTATCCGGAAATGCCTTTATCCTTTTAAAAAGAGACAACGCAACAATTCCTCTCAGCGACGACCGGGCGGGCTTTCTTCAGCCTGGCGATGAGATATGGACGCTCGGGAAAAGCAGCGCCGAGCTTCAGATGCTTGACGGCAGGGGGTCTGTAAGGCTCGGTGAATATTCCAGGTTCAGGATGGAAGAAGACAGCGCAGGGGCGCAGGTTATTAATATTATGAATGGTAGGATTCATGCCGCTGTTGACAAGCTTGATGAACATCAAAAGATGATTGAGGACAAGATCAGGGCGTATAAAGAAGACCTGAAGACAGTTAATGATGAGATAAAGCAAAAACTGGTTGAGGCACATGATAAATTCTTGCGTTGGAGTTACCAGAAGAAATTTGAAGTGCGAACAAACGTAATAATGTCTGTTAGAGGAACCCAGTTTCTTGTTTATGAAGATGAGAAGATGGGGACAGAATTGATTGTCCTTGAAGGAAGTGTTGAAATGAAGGGTATAAAAGGAGACAAGACAATTATAGTCAACGCAGGCTACAAGGGGACTGCCGCAAAAGACGGTATCCTCTCTGACCCGGAAAAGATTGATTTATCAAAAATAGAAAGGTGGTGGGAGAAATGAATACAGTGAACAAAATAAATTTCAGGAAGGGACTGGCTATTAAGTCTTTTATTTTTCTCATTGCCATTGTTATCTTAACGCCGGATATCTCTTCAGGTCAGATCCCGACACCAACTGCACAACTTGTACCATGCCGGGATCAATTACAGATGTACCTGGCTGACAGGAATACTCCTGGATTGGCTCAGGCAGCTAAAGGATGGTATTGCCCGGATCCAAATGCAAGAGTCATGCCTGTCCCCAAAAAGCAATCGTCCAAATCAGGAACGGGTTATGGCGGTTACGGCAAGCAGGACTTTCAGATGCAGATGATGCAGGGCATTTTTGGAGCCCTTTTTCAGTGATAACCAGAATTTTATAATTACGCCGCTGTGGGCTGCTGAAAAAAAATGAATCGCACCCGGCTGGAGGTAGCAAATATGTCGCCGACAAATGTACTAAAAATAGTTTCGTGGAAAGCCTTCAAAAAAACAATGACGGTATTGCCCGCTGTCTTTTTTTTGCTTCTTGGCGCTCACACGAGCCATGCGAAATGGGAAGTGGAATACAGCGACTGGCTCATCGGCGCCATGAGGGACCAGGGAATTTTCAGGTCAAAGCGGGCGGGAAGCTTCGCTACCCGCAATGAATGCGAGAAGGTAAGGCGCGATGCGGTCATCCAATCCGGGGACCCTTCCCTTGACATGCATACGAAGTGTGTTGGCTTTGACGAGCCTTCCTATCAGGCGCAGCCTTCCCCCTCTCCATCCCACCCGGGCGAAACACAACAAGACGCGCTGCACTATCGTTCGAGGCACCAAGAAGATCGATCCGAAAAAGAGCGCCGGGATGAGGAGGAGAGACAGCAGGAGGCTTACCTCAAACAAAAAGAAGACCTCTTGCGAAGATTGAAAGGCTCGCCCTCACAAAGTGCTGGAATTAAGACGCCGTCCGCAGGAATCCGAAAACTTGAGCTTAAAACTTATTCGGGAACAGGCGGAAAAACGGCCGGCGGCGCATTGAAGCAACTTGAGTCCGTTGCAGGATCTTCGGAAGAGGCCCGGGCGACGGACGACCTTGAAGCAGCCCGCAAGCAGAGTGAGTTTAAAGTTCGTCCTCATGGCGGAATACCTGTCGAATCGGTGCGCGTGCCGGATGTTCCGGCGCCAACTCTTACCGCGGCGCAGATTCAAGCCCGCGACCACATTACCCGGACGAGAGAAACACTGGTATCTGAATTGATGGAGACACAGAACAAACTTGAAAAGACAAGAGAGCGTACAGAAAAGACAAAAGAGGATATTGCAGCCAAAAAAGAAGAAATTATCAAGATTGACAAACGGTTTAATCATCCGCGATATAAAAAAGAATTCCTCGTAGTTAAAAAGGACAACGCGGCAAAGGAGCTTGATGATCTGGAAAAGCTTGCCTTGGAACTGGAAAGAGAAGCCACGCAGCTTAACGATAATGCTGACCAGCAGCGCAGAAAATACGAAGAACTGAATAAACAAGAAAAGGATGTGCTTAACAATCCTGAACATGCCGAGGAATATATGAGGCAGATGAGATGAAGCTGAAAAACATAATTCATTCGCTGGTGGTTGTCTTGATTTTACTGTTCGGAATTGAATCATCCTTCTCGCAGAGCATTTCCGAAGAAGCCCTGCGGCACTTCAACCGCGGGCTCGCCGCGGTGGAGATTGCAAAATCGCCTGAGGATTACGAACCGGCAATCAGAGAATTTCAGGAAGCCGCAAGACTTGCTCCTTATTGGGCTGATCCATATTACAACCTTGGGGTAGTACAGGAAAAAATGGCCAGATTTGACGATGCGATAAAAAACCTCAAACGCTACATGCAGCTCAATCCGAACGCGGTGGATGCCCAAGAAGTAAAAAATCTCATGAGCAAAATCGAATACAAGAATGAAAAAGCGAATGAATATCAAAACATTATTAAGAAGCTGACCGCCCCCGGGAAGTTGATTGTAATTAGCGGGGATCCAGAGATGATGTGGCCTAGAAGCTTTCGTCTAAGAGACGGGAAGCTGGAAGGGAGCATCTATCACTATCAGCAGCATAATGCAGGGAGGGAGTGGATTCCGGTTGCGCTTGACGGGAGGAAGCTTGAATACAATTTTGTCTGGTATCAATGCCCGCTCACATTGGATCCTAATGGTTGCCCCTTTAGGGTTTCTGTCAAGTCGGAGATTGTATCGACAGAGCCCTTGCGATTAAAAAGCAAATCGGTCTGGTCACAACAGTTTGGTCGTCGCGTCATAGTTGAATATGAAAATTTAAAGGAGAAGGTTGATAACCGATGAGAGTGACAAGAACCATAACTGGAATGATCAAGAGCGCAGCCTCTTTTCTTAGTTTCTGCATAATTTTCTTAGTTCTCTCGTCTGCTGACACCTTCGCAGAGGCAATCGCTGATGATGCAAAGCGCCACTTCGACCGCGGCATGGCTGCGGTAGAGATGGCAAAGACGCCGGCTGATTATGAAAAAGCGATTCAGGAGTTTGAAAGGGCAGCTCAACTTGCTCCGCAATGGCCGGATGTTTACTACAATCTCGGGCTTGTTCAGGAGAAGGCGGAAAAATACAATGATGCAGTAGAGAATCTCAAGCAATACCTTCGCCTCGCTCCAGATGCCGGCGACGCCGAGGCGGTTAAAAGCCATATCAACAAACTGGAGTACATAAAAGAGCAATCCGAGAAACAAGATGCCATTATAGGAAGCTTCGTAGGAACATGGATTGGGTTGGGCGGTAACAGTAGACCACAGTTTTTTATGTTCTCTGAAGAAGGGGGGCAACTTTATCTCACTTATGAAACGACTCACATCATAGGTACTAGTAGAGAGAGATTTGGTTGGCACAAAGTTCCAGTTGCGCGGCAAGGAAGACATATCAAATTTACCACTGAATTCAAAATATACAACAGATCTTCTCGACAGTACGTCGGTGACACAATCAATAGTGACTATAATCTCGAACTGAAAGATTCAGACACACTTAAAGGAACAGCAGGGACAAAAGGCGAGTATTATTATTTTCTTAAGGCTAGGGACGGCGAGAGGAGTTCTTTGTGGAGAATGGATGATGCTAGCTTGTTCAGGTTGCTCTTTAAAAGAGAGTGACTCTGTGTCGGTTTTAGCGGAGCAAGAATGACATTAAATGAGTATGGCTGGAAGATGAATCCGTGCTTATCCGGTTGTCACCCAAACCCACTACCGGTAGTATGTTGAGCATCTGCGCTAACGTAGGGCGACCATGGTTATAGACGTGCTTGAACGAGGCGATCTGCCGTTTCCGCGCTCGCTGCCGGAGTTCCAGCGCCTCTTCCCTGACGAGGCGGCGAGCGCAGCTTACTTTGAGTTCCACTGAAAATGATCCGAAAACCGCGCCTGATACCTTTTTACTTGCCCTCGGGGCAAAGTTGTGCTGCCATGACAAGGCAGGGCGCATGGTGGGAACCTGCCCTCAACTTTTTCCATATTACAACGTGCTTAATGGAGAATGCTATGCGACTCGGGAGGCTTGCAAGGAGGCTGCCGGAGGGTATGATTTCTGTTATCAGTGCGGGAAATGTTAAACGGTATCTTTAACATTCAACTCGGCCTGGTCCATGAAAAGAGCGGCAATTACGACGGGGCGATTGAGAATTTCCGCGCCTATCTGCAGCTTGCGCCGTCTTCGGCGGATGCTGCCAATGCCAAAGAAATCAGGGCATTAATTAGCATTTAGGTAAACCCCCGGCTCTGCCGTGGGACTCCCAGAGTTTGACAGTTTCGGGAATGTAGAATCGTCATTCCGGGCAAGTGAACCGCGACCCGGAATCAAGAAAAAACTGGATTCCTGCTTTCGCAGGAATGACGAAACTTTTGCGATAGACTAAACAATGAATGGTTCTCGGTTTTGATTTTGACCGATTGCGGTCAGGCCCCTTTGAGGGGCCAGCAATCGTAAAGCCCCCGGCTTTGCCGGGGGATACTTACTTAAGAATTATCAGGAACCGTTAGAAAATAGATTTAACAATGGGATTGAAGAACAACTAAAACAGGAGGGTTTTATGGGTATTGGGATTATTGAACTGTTTATGATGCTTTTCTTATTCGGCTTTATTCCTTTCATAATCGCTTTTGTCGATATTCTGAGGAGCGAATTTGAGGGTAACAACAAGCTCATATGGCTGCTGGCGGTAATATTTGTGCCTCTGATCGGATCAATTGCCTATTTTATCATCGGAAGGAAACAGAAGGTGAAAACATGATGAAAAACGATATGTCCTGCAAAAGGCATATGAAGCGTCTGTTGACAATTATTGTGTGTTTGATTGTTTTATCATTGGGCTGGTCTGCGGACAGCATTTTCGCGGCTTCGCCTAAGCCGTCCGATGCGTCTATGGCAAACAATGCCTTTGCCTTTGATGTTTTTAAGAAAATCATACAGGAGAATAAAGGCAAGAACATATTTTTTTCTCCGTACAGCATATCCACTGCCTTTACTATGACCTATGCAGGGGCAAGAGGCAATACTGCTAAGGAGATGGCTGCTGTTTTTCATCTCTCCCCTTTAGGGGAGGATGTTCACAAAGCATTTTATGCCCTTACTGATGAAATCAGAAAATCAAGGAAAGAAGGGATTCAACTTTCTGTGGCAAATGCCTTGTGGTCACAAAAGGGCATGGAAGTGAGAGAAGAATTCAAGGGTCTTATAGCAAGGTACTATGCCGGAGAATTCAAAGAGGTTGATTTTAGATTGGAACCCGAAAAGAGCAAAATGGAAATAGACCTTTGGGTAGAGGTGAACACTGTGGGAAAGATAAAAGAACTTTTCCGGAATATCTCTAAAGACACCGGGCTGATTATTGCCAGCGCGATATATTTCAAAGGGGATTGGGCTTCCAAGTTCGATAAGGGATTGACCAAAAAGGAGCCGTTCTATGTGGAGCCTGGAAAGCCGGTGGATGTCCAGATGATGTCCAAAGGGAGTAAATTCTCATCATTCAAAATGCGAAATAAAGAGTTTTTGTACGGAGAGCCGAACAAGGACCTGCAGATACTTGAACTGCCTTATAAAGGAGACGAGCTATCAATGATCATCCTTCTACCGCGCACGCATAGGGGGCTTAAAGTTGCAGAGGACATCTTGAGTCCGGCGATTCTCAATGACTGGCTCTCAGAACTTAGCAAACGGGAGGTCATAGTTTCTCTCCCAAAGTTTAAATTTACGAGTGTACACTCGCTTAAAGAGATACTTAAAGCGATGGGTATCAGTAAAGCATTTAAACCATATCAGGCGGATTTTTCAGGCATATTTAAGCGATCTGAAGAATATGTGACTGATGTAACCCACAAGGCATATATAGAGGTAAACGAGGAGGGAACAGAGGCTGCTGCTGCCACCGCTATGGGGATGGTGCAAGTTAGTGCCCTTCCCCCTCCTCCCCCTGTATACTTCAAGGCGGATCGTCCGTTTATATTCCTGATCCATCATAAGCCGAGCAATGCAATACTCTTTTTGGGGAGGGTAATGGGCCCGAATGAATATTAGGTAATGTCAAAAGTTTTATGAAAAAACAGGGAAAAATATGAAAACGCTATGCTGTGCATATGAGGATTATAAAGGGAGGAAAATATGAAAACAGCATTAAAAGTGTTATGCAGCATGTTTACCATTTTTGCCATGATGTTGGCAACAGTTGTTCTGGCCGGGCAGAATGAGACTGACGTAACTGCAACACCAGAATACGGAAGTTCAGCAGCACCGGTGGCTTGCAGCGATGCCAATGCTGTCAAGCCAATAATTGTTGCAAGGAATACAAATCCATGCCCGGGAGGTGTCTATTGTGAGCATTATAGGTGTAGTGAGGCCTTCTGCTGTCCCTGGGGATATTTTTATTCCAATATCTGCACATGCAGATGTTACAAAAGCAGCTATGACGCTGGGGCTAATTGCAGTACCTATTTCAGGTGCAACTAATCATGCCCATGTGGCAGGCAAATATTAAGTGACAACGTTCAGGACATCGTGGACAGAAATAATGGTCACGACATCGTGGACTTCCAGGACTCCATAAGTTCGCTACTGAGCTGCCATGATGATTTTAGACGCTCTAACGTAATCC
>Ga0207951_100218_pt1 | contig 35593 bp, 26 predicted proteins | sample Subbio12Aug_8Bad_FD_184830 | JGI IMG/M metagenome (GOLD analysis project Ga0207951, IMG submission 184830) | Serpentinite rock and fluid subsurface biosphere microbial communities from McLaughlin Reserve, California, USA - CR12Aug_8Bad (SPAdes) | ecosystem: Environmental > Terrestrial > Deep... | reverse complement strand
AAATCCCTCCGGGCCAGAGGCCCTCATGGGCCGGCGGCAGCCCTAAAGGGCTGAGTTACAGGTTGTGGTAAACTTAAGCAAACCATAACTGAGGGATTATGTCATCCCTTATATTGTTGTTTGATCCCTTCCAATTTCTTCTTAACAACCAACCGAATCCGAGGGCTCGGGATCCTTTTGACCCAGTCATTAACTTTGGTGAAATTCAAAGCCCCCACCAACCTCAATTCCGGGAAAAAACCATATTGGCGCTTCTTATGGGCTGAAAGATACAAACAGTCCACCAAGGCCTTCTCGGGTTCAGCAATGAGAAAATTTCCTTCCCCGCGATACCAATCAAATCCAGCAAAAAAATCCGGGGCAATCCGATGAAGATGAAATACCCCTAACGCTGTCCGTAATGAAGCCGAATGGGCGGTTGAAGCCAGTGTAATCACCTGCGGGATCTGTTCCACGATGCCATAAAGATGGAGCGCGCTTAAAAAAGAAACATAAACTCTATTTTGGGGTCTCAAAAAAGGCGCCAAACTATAAGGGCTTATCTTTTGATCGGCTTCGACCCAGACCCCCCGGTAGACTTTGATAAGGAGACCCTGTTTGACGAGATAGTTGAGCGCCTGGGTAACCGCTGAGGCGGATTTGCCGGACAAACTGATTAATTCATGAGTTGTAAAAATCGGTCTCTGGAGCTGTTTGATATAGACCAAAATATTACGCTCAGGCTTCCTGGTCATTTTTTAAACTCCTCCAAGAAGTTCGCTGTTTTCAATTTCACTTCATCCCAGACGGCAGCTGAAGCATAAACCGCCTGGTCTTCCGGCGCCAGATACGCGAGAACCGTATCGCGAAACTGTTCAAATTCGATCGCAAAAATATTTTGATGAGCCTTCTTGAGCTTCTCGGCCTCGGGCCTGATTTTGGAAATTTTCGAAGACTCCACCTGCGGACTTAAAACAAAAAGATCAAAAATATCCCGCGCTTGAATAACTGTTCGTGTCGCCAGGGCATCAATTTTCTGGGTAACAGCGGCGGTGATGTCATAATGAGGAACCAGTAAGGGCGCCAATTTATATACCCGCAAGATCGGGTCGCGGACGGCCTGAACCAAAATGTCTCCTTTAAAACCGCGACGGGAGAATTCGACTTTGGTAAACAAATCCTCTCCGGCAATGGTAATCAAATGGATTTTATAACGCTGAGTCGTTTCTGTCTGCTTGGCTTTAAGCATATCCGGCACAACAATCCCCTGAATCCCGAACCCTCTCAGGTTCTCGACAAATGGGCGAGCACTCAACGTGTCCAGGACAACCGTTTGAAGGGTCTCGATGGGGACTTTCTGAACATCGATGTCCATATCCTCTGAATAACGGAAACTTTGAAAGAAAAACCTTAAGTTTGTCCCGCCTTTCAGGGCATAAAATTCAGGCTTTATCCGTCTGGAAAACCAACGCAAAAACTCTAGATGAAAAAGCTCCCGTATTTGAAGGCCGCTCACAATGTCCGGTTTCATGGTATGCAGTATAGATTAGTTTTAACTAAATTTCAAGACATACATTACATCATTAAGGGGTTGACCTTGAAAAGATCGTGGAGGATGTCGAAAGGACCCTTCAATTCCGTTTGAACTGTCTGTTCATCTCATCGAGAGGGAGAAGAAAGAAGACGGGCCGGCCATGCGGGCAGGTGGTCGAAGGGTTGAAGGGATAGAGATTTCCGATCAACTCTTCCATCTCTTCCCGCCTCAAAGGAAAGTTGGCCCGCACCGCAGAATGGCAGGCCAGGGATATGAGAAGGGCATGCAGAGGGGTTGCTCCCTCCCCTCCCCTCTTTAAAAAAGAGAGTTCCTCCAGCATCTCCCTCACCCTCTGCCCCGTCTCCTTCTGCTCGATAAAGGAGGGAATGGATCGAATGGCGTAGAGCCTCTCTCCGACGGATTCGATTTCAAATCCGATCGCTTCAAATGCCTCTTCAGACGAACCGAGAACGAGCGATTCCTCGAGTGATAATTCGATCAGAACAGGAAGAAGCAATTTCTCGGCGGCCAGGGACCGTTCCTCATGATTTTTTTTCAATTTCTCATACAGAATCCTTTCGTGGGCAGCGTGCTGGTCAACGAAGATGAGAGTCCCCTCTGCCTCGCAGAGGATATAGGTCCCCCAGAGTTGACCGACAATTCGGTAAAGGCCTCGCTTTTCCGTGTCCCATTCAATCCTTTTCTCCTCTCTCACCTGATGAGGAAAGCTTTCCTCTCCCCAGGGTTTGGAATAGGGTTTACGTGAATTCTGGAAGGAAAGAGAGGCCTGGAGTTCTACTTCACGAACGACCTCCTTTCTTTTCTCCGGAGCCCCCCATTCATCATCCGGAGACGCTTCTTCCAGCGCCCTTCGGATCAAAGACCATACGGCCTGATAGATTCTCTCCGGTTCTTTAAATTTCACCTCCGCCTTGGTTGGATGGACATTCACATCAACGGAAGAAGGGGGGAGGCTGATCCATAGAATGGAAACGGGATATTTATCGGCAGGAAGAATATGCCGGTAGGCCTCCAGGATGGCCTTATAGAGGATTCGATCCTTCACGTATCTGCCGTGGATATAGAGGGAGATTCCATCTCTGTTTCCCTTTGCGAGGGTGGGAAGGCTGGTAAAACCCTCAATCTTAATCTCAGCCTCATCAAACCGGATGGCCTTGAGATGGTCGGTCGCCTCCCTCCCGAGCATCGCTTCGACCCGGATCAGTAAGGACTCCGTTTTCAACAACTCCTGAAGGGTGCGGCCGTCATGGATGAACTTAAACGTGATGGAGGGATGAGCAAGGCTCACCCTGTGAAAAAGAAGGAGGGCGTATCGGAGTTCCGTGCGAATCGATCTTAAAAAATTTCTCCGCACCGGAAGATTGTAGAAGAGCTGATGGACTTCCACCTCGGTCCCCACGGGACAGCCGGTCTCTGAAATACTTTTGACCTCGCCTCCTTCGGAGACCACTTTTGTCCCGCTGATTGAATTGGATGGCCGGGTTTTGAGAACCATCTGTGAGACAGAGGCGATGCTGGGCAATGCTTCCCCCCTGAACCCCAGCGTCTCGACAGCATAAAGGTCTTCGGCCTTCCGGATCTTGCTCGTGGCGAATCGCTGGAGGGCAAGAGGAACATCTTCGGGAACCATTCCTTCCCCGTTATCGACCACCCGGATGAGCTGGAGTCCGCCCGATATGAGCTCTACGACGATTTCAGTAGCCCCCGCATCGATTGCGTTTTCCATCAGCTCCTTCACCACAGAGGCCGGCCTTTCAACGACCTCTCCAGCCGCAATCTTTTGCGCAACAGCCTCCGGCAAAACTCGAATTTTACCATTCATAATTGAACATATTTCAATTTCGATAGACGGGGTTTTCTAACCCCGTCTTAGCGGGACAAGAATGTCCCGCCTATCGTATATAATGATATTTATTGCTTTCACTATAGCTGTTTGAAATCTTCTTATAAAATCCCTCCCAACCTCCCTTTGCCAAAGGGAGGAGAAAGGTTTCCCCCTTTTGCCCTCCGGGTCAGAGACCGCTCTGGGTCGGAGACCAAAGGGGGATGAAGGGGGATTAGATCAGTTTTTTCAAAACGCTAAATTGTTTGGGAAGTATAAGTTTTTTGTCTGACGTAAACCCTGTTAACGTCTGCCGTTTTCGAGACTTGTATCGAGGCCCGTTTGAAGATGCTGAAAAATCGAGTTTCCACTTTCCACTCTCCACCCACTACTTTTCACTCCCCTCGAGAAAGGTCCCCATCTTTCTGAATTTCTCATACCGATTCTCCAGAAGGGAAGCCATTTCCATCTTCTCCAACTCCATCAGATGTTTTTCCAGCGTCCTTTTTAAACGGTCGGCCATCACTCCGGGGTCCCGATGCGCCCCTCCCAGGGGTTCATCAATCACCTCATCGATGACTCCCAATCTAAACAGATCGCCGGCGGTCAATTTTAGGGAATCCGCAGCCACAGCCTTGCCCTTTTCGCCGTCTTTCCAGAGGATGGCCGCGCATCCCTCCGGAGAGATGACCGAATAGATGGAATATTCCATCATTAATATTCGGTCCCCTACTCCGATGGCCAGAGCGCCTCCGCTTCCCCCCTCTCCGATGACAAGGGTAAGGATCGGTGTCCGGAGCATCGCCATCATTTTGAGATTCCGGGCAATGGCCTCAGCCTGCCCCCTTTCCTCGGCCCCTATTCCCGGAAAGGCGCCCGGCGTGTCAATCATGGTGATGACCGGTTTTTGAAACACCTCCGCCATCTTCATCAGCCTCAATGCCTTCCGGTATCCCTCCGGATGAGGCATCCCAAAATTCCGGTCCGCCATCTCCTTGACGTCGGCTCCCTTCTGGTGAGCCACCACGATGACCGGCTTTCCATTAAACCTGGCCATCCCCCCGACGATGGCCGGATCATCCCCGTAATATCGGTCTCCGTGGAGTTCAATAAAATCTTTGAAGATCGCTTGAATATAATAGGAGGCTTTGGGCCTGTCGATATGCCGGGCCATCTGCGTAATCTGCCAGCCCGTCAGGCTCGAAAAAACCTCTTTCCGCAGCCGGCGAAGCTTTTCTTCGAGGTTCTTGATCTGCTCATCGATATGGAAATGCTTCCCTTTTGAAAATCTCTTTAAATGATCGATCTCGTTTTCCAGTTCGACGAGTGGTTTCTCAAAATCGAGATAATGCTTGACCATCTTCTAACCCCATTCGAAAGAGAGTCGCGGAGTGGGAAATAGCGTTTTGATATAATCTTGAAAAATCGGAGAGGGATCAACCCGGTATTCATCGGAAAAGGCGATCACGGTCTCCTGTTGCTCTCCGTTGGTGATATGGAAAAAGATCGGGCAGGACCCCTTATGGGAAAGGATCGCCTCCTTCAGTTGGGCAAGACCCGCTTGCGATAAAGAGGAGCGAGGGATCTTTAAATGAAAGGGCCTGGGCGAAGAGAATGCCAAATCGGCAAGGGATCGAACCTCCGCCGCTTTGATCTTGATGCGGTCCTCGGAGAGATCGAGGCTCCCGCGAACCAGAAGGGGATCTCCTCCCCTGAGGCAGTTTGAAGCGCTCTTAAAAACTTCCGGAAAAAGGATGACCTCTACAAACCCCTTCATATCCTCAAGGTTTAAAAAAGCCATCCGGTCCCCTTTTTTGGTGACGATCTCCTTCAGGCTGCTGACCAGGCCGCAGAGCTTCACCTCCTGACCATTCTGCAACCGGGGCAGGGTTGATGTGTCTTCGTTCGTATGCCTCTTGATCTCCTCCTGATAGGCCGACAGGGGATGCCGTGAGATATAGAATCCGATCGTCTCCTTTTCAAAAAGAATCAACTGACTTTCAGGAAACTCATCGATCTCAGGGTAGGATTCCTCTCTCTCTCCTGATGAGACTTCCCACATGCTCATCTGGGCGGCGTCTCTCTTCCGCTGATTTCCCTGCGATCGCTCCAGGATCTCCTCCAGAACGCTCAGCATCTGGGAGCGATTTGCCTTTGAGAAGTCGAACGCCCCGCATTTGATCAGACTTTCGACCACCCGGCGATTCACCTTTCTCAGATCGACCCTCCGGCAGAAATCGTAAAGGGATTGAAACCTTCCCTTCTCCTCCTTCTCCTTGAGGATGGCCTCGATGGCGGCATCCCCCACGTTCTTGACCGCAGCCAGCCCGAACCGAATCTGATTTCCCACAACGGTAAAATCCCTGTGACTCTCATTGATATCCGGAGGCAGGATGGAAATCGACATCTCGCGGCACTCTGCGATATATCGCATGATCTTATCTGCGTTCTGCACCTCGCTCGTCAGAAGGGCGGCCATAAACTCGATCGGGTAATGGGTCTTCAAATAGGCGGTTTGATAGGCGATGAGGGCATAGGCCGCGCTGTGTGATTTATTGAAGCCGTACCGGCCAAAGGTCTCCATCTGCTCAAAGATCTTCTCGGCCTTCCTGGGAGAGATCCGGCTCTTTTTCGATCCCTCTAAAAACTTTTCCTTCTGCTTCTCCATCTCTGCGGAATCTTTCTTGGCCATGCCCCTCCGCAGGTTATCCGCATCTTCGAGCGTAAAATGGGCAAGGCTGCTCGCAATGCGCATCACCTGTTCCTGGTAGACGATGACCCCATAGGTATCCTTCAGAATCCCTTCAAGGGCCGGAACTTCATAGGAGATGGCCACCTTCCCGTGCTTTCGTTTGACAAACTCCTCCACCATCCCGCTGTCGAGAGGGCCAGGCCGGTAGAGGGCCACCAGGGCGATGATGTCTTTGAAGCTTTCCGGTTTGAGTTTGGTCAGGAGATCCCTCATCCCGGAACTCTCCAGCTGAAAGATGCCGAGATTGGACCCGGCCCCAAGTGATGCGAACACCTCGGAGTCATCGAGAGGGATCTCCGGGAGTTCAATCTTTATTCCCCGGCTCATCTCAATGAGGTTGATGGCATGGTTCACCATCGTCAGGGTCTTAAGCCCCAAAAAATCGAATTTGACCAATCCGATGGCCTCCACCTCTTTCATCGCATACTGGGTGACCACTTCGCCGTCCGGCACGCGGTAGAGAGGGAGGTATTCCATCAAGGGCCGGTTCGAGATGACCACTCCTGCCGCATGGGTGGACGCATGACGGGTCAACCCTTCGAGTGATCCGGCAATCTTAAAGAGGGAGGCGATTTTCGAGTCCTTCTGGATCATCTCTTTCAATTGGGGTTCTTTCTCCATGGCCTCTTCGAGGCTGATGTTGGGAGCGCCCGGGATGAGCTTGGCGATTCGGTCCACTTCAGCATAGGGAATGCCCATCACCCGGCCTACATCCCGCAGGACCGCCCTTGCCTGCATCTTTCCAAAAGTGATGATCTGGGCCACATTCTCCTTTCCGTATTTATCCATCACATACCGGATCACCTCATCCCTTCCCTCTATACAGAAATCGACATCCACATCCGGCATGCTGCTCTTGCGACCCGGATTCAAAAATCTTTCGAAGATGAGGTCATATTCGATGGGATCCAGGTCCGTGATATTGAGCGCATAGGCGACCAGGCTTCCAGCCACCGAGCCTCGCCCGGGCCCGACCGGAATTCCTTTCTGTTTGGCGTAATGGATGAAATCGGCCACAATTAGAAAATATCCGGGATATCCCATGGACGTGATGATCTTCAATTCCTCTTCGAGACGAGCACGGTATCGCAAGGCCCGTTCGTGGAAATCCTCCTCGTTCCGATAGGGCAGAAGCCTTCGCTCCAGTCCTTCCCGTGCAAGCCTTTCGAGATGGCTGTCCGGTGATTCTCCGGAAGGGACGGTGATTCGAGGAATATGCTTCTCGTCAAACTTCAACTCCAGGTTACATTCCTCTGCGATCTCCATCGTGTGAGCAATGGCCTCCGGAGTCTCTCTGAAGAGTTCCATCATCTCTTTGGGAGATCTGAAATAGAATTCATCCGAAGAAAATCTCATCCGTTCCCTATCACTGAGCGTCTTGCCGGTCTGGATGCACAGCAAAATCTCGTGGGCTTGCGCATCTTCGCGGTGGAGATAATGGCAATCATTGGTTGCTACCACGGGAATGAAGAGCTCTCGACCGATCTCGAGGAGTCGTTCATTGACCAGGGTCTGGTTTTCAACTCCATTTTTCATGAGTTCAATGAAGAACCGGCGATTGTCAAAGATCTTTCGATATTCTTCGGCGGCCTGGAGACCTCTCTTCATCTCTCCCCGACCGGCCAGGACGGCAATCTCTCCCTTGAGGCACCCGCTGAGGCAGATCAACCCCTCGTGATACTTGCTCAGAAGTTCCTTATCAACCCTCGGCTTATAGTAAAATCCCTCGAGATGGGCAAGACTGATCAGTTTGATGAGGTTGAAGTAGCCTGTCCGATTTTTGACCAGGAGGGTGAGATGAAAGGGCCCCTCTCCCCCTTCCGCAGCGGTCTTTTTCTCAAACCGGCTTCCGGGAGCCACATAAAGCTCACATCCCACGATGGGTTTGATCCCGTGTTTGATGGCCATCTGGTAAAATTCGATGGCTCCGAACATATTCCCGTGATCGGTCAGCGCCACGGTATCCATCCGGTGCTTCTTTGCTAAATCGAAGACCTCATCAAACCGGATGGCTCCGTCCAGCAGGCTGTACTGACTATGGAGATGGAGATGGACAAATTCGTTGTGCGCCATAGGGATTAACCGACGGAATAATGGGCAAAAAGAACCGGAATGTTGGAATCATGGAATATTGGAATAATGGGTTAAAACCATTCATCCAAAAGTAAACCGGTTTCTTCAATTTTTCTTCTTGATTTTTGCCACTTTTTTATTATTCCATTTTATAATTTATTCTTCAATCCTCCAATATTCCATCATTCCATTATTCCAGTTTTTAGTTTACTCCCACTCAATGGTGCTGGGCGGCTTGGAACTGATATCATACACCACCCGGTTCACTCTCTTCACCTCATTGATGATCCGGTTGGCCATCTGTTCCAGGATCCGATGGTCCAACTTCACCCAATCTGCCGTCATGCCGTCCTGGCTTTCTACAATCCGCAAGGCAACCACATTTTCATAGGTCCGTAAATCGCCCATCACGCCCACAGTCTTGATGGGAAGCAGCACCGCAAAACATTGCCAGACCCGATTCAGGAGATCGTTCTTCCTCATCTCTTCTATGACGATCTCATCCGCATCTCTCAAAATCTCCAGCCTTTCCTTATTGACCTCTCCGACGATTCGAATAGCGAGTCCCGGCCCCGGGAAGGGCTGCCGGTGGATCACCTCCGAGGGGAGGCCCAGTTCCCTGCCCAGATCTCTCACCTCATCCTTAAACAATTCTCGCAGGGGTTCCACCAGCCTCAATCTCATCTTCTCCGGCAATCCCACCACGTTATGATGACTTTTGATCGTGGCAGAAGGCCCCTTCCACGAGATGCTTTCAATCACATCGGGATAGAGGGTTCCCTGAGCCAGATATTTGACCCCGCCGATCTTCCTCGCCTCCTTTTCGAAAACACCGATAAACGCCCTCCCGATCTTCTTCCTCTTCTCTTCCGGATCAATCACCCCCTTCAACCGTTTCAGAAAATGCTCTTCGGCATCCACATGGATGAGAGGGATATTAAAATGGCGGCTGAAGAGGTCAACGACCTGCTCTGCCTCATTCCGTCTCAACAGTCCATTATTCACGAAGATACATTGCAAGCGATCGCCGATCACCCGATGGAGAAGAAGAGCGACGACCGTGGAATCAACTCCTCCGCTCAGGCCGCAAATCACTCTTCCCGAACCGATCCTTTTCCTCAGATGACCCGTGGCTTCCTCTATAAAAGACCGCATGTTCCAGAGATGTTGACATCCGCAAATATGGAAGAGAAAATTACGGATGAGATCGATCCCTTTGCGGGTATGGGCCACCTCCGGATGAAATTGAAGCCCGTAGATTCTTCTACGGCGATCTTCGATGGCGGCAAAGGGCGTGTTGCCGGAATGAGCGACCGAATGAAACCCGGGAGGTAGCCTCCGGATCTGGTCTCCATGGCTCATCCATACCGGGAGCGAATTTCCTTTTTCTCCAATCCCTTTAAAGAGTCTTCCCACACGGTCAATGATCAACCTAACTTTTCCGTATTCTCTCTTCTCCGAATGGGCGACCTCCCCTCCTAAAAGGTTGCCGATCAATTGCATCCCATAACAGATTCCCAAAATGGGAATCCCCACTCGCAGGAGCTGGGGATCGCAACAAGGGGCTCCTGGCTCATAAACGCTGGACGGCCCTCCCGAGAGAATGATCCCCTTCGGAGAGAGGGCCCTGATCCCCCTTAGGGGGAAATCGTAGGGTTGGATCTCGCTGTAGATCCGGCATTCCCTCACGCGGCGGGCAATCAACTGGGTATATTGTGAGCCAAAATCGAGTATGAGTATCTTATCGAAGATTGAATATCTCTCCATTCTTTTCCTTCGGGATCATAGGATGAGACAGGGATGTGAAAAACGGAAAAGGCTTGCTTCAATGCTTCAAAAAATATTTCCCATCTTTCACCTCGTACTGATAGGAGACGCCTTTACGATAGAAGAGGTCGTCTTTCCGGATGAGCCGGGCAGCCGCCAGCTCTTCCAGCTTGTGAGGATAGGCCCCCCTCTCCAGGTAGAATATTTCCAGGGCGCTCTTGATCCGGTCGAGTTGAGCTCGATGGACGAAAAGGGCGGGAGCTTCGATATTGACCCGTTCAATCTTCGAATCCCAGAAGAGTCGCAAAAAATTGGGCTTAAAGTAGATCAGGAGGAGAAAGATCAAGATCAAAAAGGCGCCATAATAGACGAAAGCCAGCGCCTCCCTGAAATTGATCATCCTCACCTTCTTGACGAGGCTCGGGGTGCGGATCCCGGCTACCTCGATAAAACCCATCTCCACAAGGTTGAGTAATATCTCGCTGGTGTTGAACTTCCCCAGAAGGCATCGGTCGATGATCTCCTGGACAGTTCGCGTCCCATCGACCAGATTCAGGATCAACTCCTGTTCCGAAGTCAATTTCTCCCTCATCAGGCTCTGAGGGGAGAGGACGCCTGCTGATTTCTCCTCTATCCCAAGGGGTTTTCGAAAGACGAGGTGAGGAGAAAATATCTTTTTTTCAATCTCCGACCACTCATCCACCATCCGGAGGATGTTCAACAGGACCTGCTCTGTGCTGAGGGCGAAGGGGATCTTCTTATAACTTTCCACCAGTTTGAGATCGAAATTGAAGGTCCCATCCTCCCACCAGAAAAGGTCGTAGATCGTCTCATAGATCTGAGTCGTGATCACCTTCAAGATGTCTTCTTTCGTCAACAATCCGAGCTCGACCAGAATCTCTCCTATATATTTGAGCGTCTCTTTCTGAACCTTGAGCACCCTTTCGAGTTGTTCGTCGGTGATCAACTGGGCCTTGACCAGGATCTCGCCGATGAGGTCTTTCTCTCCCCGGTAATTGGAGTAAACATGGACGATCATTCCGTCGACAAAAGAGATCTCGACCAGATTCTTTCCCCGGCGTATCTTCAAGACTCCTGTTTTGAGCTGCTGTCCGATGAGCTGGATGATCTCGGTGATGCTGAAGTCTTTCAGTGTCCCTTGAAGCGCCATCGATTTCTCCTCTTATTTGGGAATCTCGAACTCCGGTTTTCGTCGCCGCACCCGTCGATAGGAGAGGAAGTAGAACAGGCCGAAGAGACCTCCCCAGAAAAAGAGGCCTCCCCAGGAAAGCGGCGATTGCAGGCCCGACTCCGGGAGAACCCCGCTCCAGAAGACAAACCTCAGGATGAAGATGAAAAAGAGGGAGAGGAGCAGGAGGCCTTTTAGCGGATGTCCTCTCCACAGGTCCCCGAATCCAACCAGAAAGTAGGAAAGAAATTTCCCTGTAAAATGGTTCTGCTTTTGAAATGATTTGGCCTGGAGGGATTTCTTCTCCATGATCTTGGGATGGAGCTTCTCTTTCTGGACAAAAAGCCGATAACAATTAAAACAGATGAATTCCTGCTCCGGGGTTTCCGAAGCGCTTAAATAGAACCGATGGGTGGCGCTCCCGCACATGGGACACCGGGTTAAGAAACGCTTCGCCCGGGAATATCTCGACATCCCGATGAGAAAGGCCAGGAAGAGAATGGGCGCCAGAAGGGGAAGGGCGGAAGGAATCCCCTCAAACCAGGCCTTAAAGAGGCGGAACAATAATCCCTCCCTTCCGATATACTGGTCCAGAAATCTACTCCAGAGCATCTGCGTGGTCAGGACCTCATCGATCACCAGCCGGTTCATATTGGAAGAATCGATCGCTGAATAATACTGGACCAATCCGGGATCGAGTTGTCTGGCCTTCTGGAAGGCCCTGTCCGACTTTCCGGAGAGAAAGGTCTCCTGGGAATAGGCGCGATAGAGATTGTAGTAGTAGGATCCTTTATTCGGATTGAGCTCGATTGCCCGTTGATAAGAGGCAATAGCCAACTGGATTTGCTTCTGGGCCAGATAGACATTTCCCAGATTGGAATAGGCATCGCTCAAATTTGGATCGCGTTCGACCGCCCTACGGTAAAAGTCTTCGGCCTGGGAGTAGCGTCCCTGCTTCTTTTCGATCAGGCCCAGGGTGAAGAGGGCTACGGGGTCATCGGAACGGGAGAGCGACCAGGCCTTCAATTTCTCCTCTGTCCCCTTATCCCAGTTTTCATGGTTGGCCTCATTCATCTCCAGAATGATATCCGAAGCAGGTCCGTTTAAAAAAGAGGAGGAGGTGCGGAGGAAGAAGGGAAGATAGGCTACAACGATCAGAAAGACTACGACGAATTGCCTCTCCCTTGCCGGCACATAGCCCCACAATAGGATGGACCAGAAGAGAATGGCCCACGAGATATCAAGCCGCAGAAAGAATGGGATGAAAAGGATGAAGACCTTCAGGCCGTTGACGAAGAGAGTGGAGACCTCCTGTGTTAAATTTCTCCGGATGTCATAGAAATAGAGGGGGAAGTATTTCCAGAGGATGACGATACCGAAAATGATGAAAGCCATCAGGATGGCGTTGGAGAGAATATAGAAGATATGGTAAAAGAGGTTCAGAGAAGCAGGATAATGGCTGAACTTCGCCCTGTACCCCTTAAGGATTTCAGGAAGAACCTCATCGAGTTGAAACGGTTTCTTTTGGAAGCGGGATCGGGCCAGTTCGAAGTAGGGTTGGGGAACGTCGGGCGAGAGTTTGTTGGCATAGGCCGCCAGTTCAATAGCCCGACTTAGGTCACCTGCTTCTCTGGCCTGTTTGGCCTGCCTGGTCAGTAATAAAGAAAGAGTGTAAAGATTCCGGATCCCCCTGTCCAATTTCAGTTGGTAGAGCTGATCCAGCTCCTTCTTGTCAAACGAAAGAGGTTTCCTTTCCGCCATCTTCGATTTGATCAACCCAACCCCTTTGAGATCCAGGGCCTGTTCAACCGAGGAGGAACTCTCTGTGGAAAAGAATTCCTTTGATAACGGAAGAGTCTCCTTTCGAGTCAGAAAGCCCAGATAGTAAAGCAGGGAGAGGATGATGACGAGGAAGAGCAATATGGTCTTTTTCTTCAAGGCGACCCCTTCCCCTTTCTACTCCGTTAGAAAGCCCCGACATTTATGGCGGGGATGAATCTCAGAAAAGAGGGGTTAAATCCCCATCCTTTCTAACGGGGTCTACTCCAGTCGATAATTTGGAGCTTCTTTGGTGATGATCACATCATGGACATGGCTCTCTTTCAATCCGGAGGAGGTGATTCGGATGAACCTGGCCTTCTTTCGCAACTCCTCAATATTTTTCGCGCCCATATATCCCATGCCTGCCTTTAGCCCTCCGATAAGCTGATCGATGCAGAAAGAGATGGCCCCTCGATACGGAACCCTTCCCTCTATCCCTTCAGGAACGAGTTTCGTTTCGCTCTCCACATCCGCCTGCATATATCGATCCTTGCTCCCCTCCTTCATCGCCTCCAGGGAGCCCATGCCCCGATAAACCTTATAGCTTCGCCCCTGATAGAGCACAATTTCACCGGGGCTTTCGTCAGCGCCGGCAAAGAGATTCCCGATCATCACCGAATGGGCTCCTGCCGCAAGGGCTTTGGTGAGGTCTCCGGAGAATTTAATGCCTCCGTCTGCAATGATGGGCACTTCATGCTTCCTTGAGATCTCGGCAACCTCCAGGATCGCGGAGAGCTGGGGAACGCCCACTCCTGCGACGATCCGTGTGGTGCAGATAGACCCTGGCCCCACGCCGACTTTGACGCCGTCGACCCCGGCCTTGATCAGATCGAGCATCCCCTCTTTCGTAGCGATGTTTCCTCCGATCAGCTCACAATTCGGGAAATTCCTTTTCGTGTCACGGATCGCCTCCAGGACATCCTTCGTATGGCCATGGGCGGTATCGATGACCAGGACATCGAGCCCCGCCTTGATGAGCGCCTCTGTCCTCTGCTCCCTGTCCTTTCCCGGCCCGATTGCCGCTCCCACCCGAAGCCTGCCATGAGAGTCTTTGCTCGAATTTGGGTATTTTCTTATCTTTTCGATGTCTTTGATCGTAATCAGACCTTTCAGGTTATTATGCTCATCAACGACCAGTAATTTCTCGATCCTGTTCTTATGGAGGATCTCCTTGGCCTGCTCGAGCGTTGTGCCCACAGGCACGGTAATGAGGCGGTCCTTTGTCATCACCGTCGAAATCTTCTCGTCCAGTCTCTTCTCAAACCGGAGATCCCGGTTGGTGAGGATTCCGACAAGCTTTCCCTCTTTGGTGATGGGAACCCCTGAGATCCGGTATTTTCTCATGACCTCCAGGGCTTCATGGATCCTCTGGTCGGGATGCATGGTGATGGGATGGAGAATCATCCCGCTTTCCGACTTTTTCACCTTGTCCACTTCCGTGGCTTGATCGGAGACGGAGAGGTTTCTGTGGATGATTCCAACCCCTCCCTCCTGAGCCATGGCAATGGCTGTTCTCGCCTCCGTCACCGTATCCATAGCGGCGCTGACCAGGGGGATGTTCAACCGGATCTCCCGGGTCAATTGCGTGCTGATATCAACCTCTTTTGGCAGGACCTCTGAAAAACTGGGGATCAGTAAGACGTCGTCGAAGGTGAGATATTCCGTAATATGATTCAGATGGTTCTCCATCCTCTATCCTCTCCATATGAAAGATTGTAACACTTTAGTTTTTTGAAAAAGAGGTCTGCTCAAGATATCGTCATATCCTAAATCCCCCTCCCTCCGGGCCAGAGGCCCTATGGGCCAGCGGCAATCCCCCTTTTTCAAAGGGGGAAGTATTTCTCCTCCCTTTGGTCTCCGACCCAGAGCGGTCTCTGACCCGGAGGGCAAAGGGAGGTGGCCTGCCTGCGCGAAGCCGCTTCGGCGAAGGCAGGGGAGGGATTTTATGAAGCTTTTTCAAAGCGCTAAAGCGTTACGAAAGTTTTATTTCATATATCAGACCAAACCTGCTTTGTCAACCTGTAGGGTTATTTCTTTCAGGGTTATTTCACCCAATCCGCTTTTTATCAATTACCGAGGGTTCGATCACCATCCGATTTCTTCGCAAGTGATCGGATATCCCATAACTTCTTCTCCAGGGCCTGAAAGAAAATATCAAGGCCTTCAGGCCGGAGGGCAGAGATCGAAACGGCCCCATATCGCCTGCAAAGCGCCCTCACCTCCTCCTGATCCAATTTGTCCTCTTTATTAAAAACCAGAAATCTGGGAATCTCTTTCAAGCCCAGTTCAAGAAGGATCTTTTCGACCGCCTCCATATGATCATGGCGCCTCGGACTGCTGACATCGACCAGATGAATCAACAGGTCGGATTCCCTGAGCTCATCGAAGGTAGGACGAAACGCTCCCATCAAATCTCTGGGCAGGTCCTTAATAAAACCGACCGTATCGGTGATCACCGCTTCATCCTGACTCTTCTTTGTCAGAAGGGAATCCGTTAACCTTAATCTTCGCGTAGCCGTGTCGAGGGTGGCAAAGAGTTTATCTTCCACATTGAACTGACTTTTCGTCAAAAGATTAAAAAGGGTTGACTTCCCGGCATTGGTATATCCGATGATCGAAAGGACGGGGATTCCGGCCCTTTTTCGAAGCGCCCTTCTCTGCTCCCTCCTCCGGCTTAACTTCTCCAACTCTCTCTCAAGAAGATGTATCCTTTCCCTCGCCCTCCGGCGATCAATCTCAAGCTTTGTTTCGCCCGGCCCCCGACCACCAATTCCTCCGGTTAACCTTGAGAGGGCTAAGGTTTTTCTGGCCAGACGCGGCAGCAGGTATTTCAACTGAGCCAGTTCAACCTGAGTCTTGCCATCCCTTGTATGGGCCCTCTGGGCAAAGATGTCGAGAATGAGCTGAGTTCGATCGATCACCCTCAATTCCGTCCGGTCAGAGATGGAGGCCATCTGGCCGGGCGTCAGGTTCTGATCGAAGATGATCAGATCCACTCCTGATTGCATACATTTTACCAGTAACTCTTTTAACTTCCCCTCTCCGATCAGGGTAGACTGTGAAATATTCTGCGGCCTCTGGATGATGGCTTCAGCCACCCGTACCCCGCTCGATTCTGTCAGCTCTCTTAACTCCTCCATCGAGTTCTCTAAAACCTCTTTCTTCTCCCTGCTTACCGAGAGGAGGATGGCCTTTTCCCGGGGTCCCCTGGTGGAAAGCGCTTTCTGGCCCTTTTGGAATTCATCTTCGAGAGACTGAACCCACTTTAGAAAATCGATATCCAACTGCCTCAACGAAGACAAAGGGCTGACCTCCCAGACTTTTTTCTCGGGATTGTCAGGGAGCAGATGGGCCGACTGAACCGATTCCTGGTCGCCCTTACCCTCGGCGAATAGAGCGACCATCATGTCCAGCCTTAAAAGGGCCAGATCGGTCAGATCTTCTTCGCTCAGAGGCTCTCCCTGAAGATGCGTGTGGATCAACCGCAGGCCCCTTAATCGCGGAATTCCAGTCCTATACCGTGAGAGATCGGGGATGGTTATCCCTCTCTGGTCTCCAACCACGACCATCTCAACCGACCCTCTCCTTCCGACAAGGATGCCGATCTGGCGACGGATTTCATTCGAAAGGTCTATTAAAAGGCGGGCGACTTCAGGGGTGACGATCTTCTGCGCCGGAATCTTCCTCCGGTAGATATATTCAATCCTTCGGATTTGATTAGGCTTTAAACCAATGGTGTTTCCAAGGACCTTGCTAATTGATTCCTCCTTCTTTCTAAAAATTCTACTATGCCATAGAAATCAAGTCAACCCTTCCTTTTTCCCCGCTACTTCCGGATCTTAACACTTTAATATCGAGAAAATGGCTGATGACCCAGAGATTCGTCAAGAGATGCTCGGTGATTCGTGTCGTGGTCAAGGAGGAGCTTCCTTTTCTTAAAGCCATAAAGGGAACCAGCTGGTCTGCCAGATGGGGATCGACACAGCCCTCAGACTCCAAATACTCTTTCAGAGAATCAACCGCCTCGTCAGCCACCTCCTCTGCCTTTTTCCCCTTTTTCCCCAGGGATGAGAACCCTGCCTTCACCGCCTCTGATTCAGCGACGAGAAAGAGGAACGATCCCTGACCATTTGCAGGGATCTCATAAAGAATCTCTATCTCTGCTTCAATGTTCAATTCTTTTTCTATTCTCCCGAGGGCGCGGTCCCTCTGCCTCTCTGCCACATGGTTCGGAAGATTGGAGATAGCCGAAATGCCATAAATTCTCCTGAGAGAACCACGATTGTTCAATAAGACAGGAGCAAAACCAGGCGCAGGATGAATCTCGATCTCTATCCTGCCGCCGCCTTTGGGATACCAACCCCACCTCTCGATCTCAGCCTTTGCTTGAATCCCCATTGAAGCAAGGGCTGGGAAAAGGATTTCGGAGAGATAATCAAAAGGAGGGCTCCACTCCACATGCGTTCCCCCTTTCAGGACTAAATATGAGCTCGACCGGCAAAGAGAGAGAGGAAGAAGAAGCGCCTGAAGAAGAAGTGTCACGGAGCCTGCTGTCCCTATGTCGAACTCGTAGTAACCCGGAACAATCTCTCCGGGGATAAAGGCAATGGCATCCGACCCGATTTTAACCCCCTCTGTTCTGGCTTTCGTAATCTTTGCCAGCGCCTCTATGCTTTTCAGGTGCTGGGGCTGTAAACCGGGATTTCTCCGTCCCGCTCGTATACGGCCGATTTTAATCGGCCGATTCAGGATGGCGGAATAAGCAAGCCCCGTCCTTAATATCTGCCCTCCCCCTTCTCCATAAGATCCATCGATTTCGATCAGATGGCCCATCATGATTCCTTGGAAAACACTCCATTCCCCCCTCTCCCTTGGTGGGAGAGGGCGAGGGTGAGGGGGATATACTATGCTTCACCCCCACCTTAATCCTCCCCCATCAAGGGGGAGGATAATACTTCGGTTTTTTTATCGATCGAGGGTGACTAAACCGGCAACACAGTGATATAGAATTTATATCAAACAGAAGCGTCCTGTCAATCGATGCCGATTACAAATAGATTTGAAATTTTTTCATTTTATGTTAGTTTTGATTTAATTCTGCCACTGGAGGAAAAAGATTGCCTGAATTGATCATCCTCGGCTCAGGAACAGGAGTTCCCTCTTTGAGGAGAGGATCTCCCGGCCTCCTTCTCTTCTCGGGAAATTCTCGAATTTTAATCGACAGTGGTTCAGGCGCCCTGAGAAGAATGCTAAAGATGGGGGTCACCTACAGGGATATCGATCTCCTCCTCTACACCCACATCCACCCCGATCACACTGCCGATCTCGTCCCGATTCTCTTTGCCTGCAAATACGGAGACCTCCCTCGTGAAAAAGAGCTGATCTGCGCAGGGGGACCGGGGTTCACACGCTATTTGGATAAGATGAAAGACCTCTATGGTTCCTGGATCGAACCCCGCACCTACTATTTAACGATCAAGGAAACCTCTTCAAAACCTCTCCTCTTTGGTGAGATGAAGATCCTCTCAGAACCCATGGCTCACCTTCCGGAGAGTGTCGGTTATCGAATTGAATGGAGAGATGGAAAGTCGCTTGTCATCTCCGGTGATACGGATTACTGTGAAAATATTGTGAGCCTCGCCTTTGAAGCGGATCTCCTTGTTCTGGAATGTTCCTTCCCCGACGAAAAAAAAGCGGATGGCCATCTCACTCCCTCTCTCGCCGGAAGGATTGCCCGGGAATCCCGCTGCAAAAGATTGCTCCTCACCCACCTCTATCCCATCTGTGACCAATATGACATCTTAAACCAGTGCAGACAGGTCTATCAGGGAGAGGTCATTCTATCTGAAGATCTGATGAAAGTGAAGATTTAGTCTCTTAGTCTCTTAGAAATAAAATTGTGCGCAAAATGGCAACAATAGTTTGGTTACGCAGTAGAAGCACCAAATTACAAGCACCAAATTACAAATAAATTCCAATGGTCCAAATTCCAAACAGAAGAAAGGCGTTTCGGTCATTAGAAATTGAAATTTGGGATTTATTTGGGATTTGCAATTTGGTATTTGGAATTTCAACCCTGTTTGGTTCTGGCTTGGCCAGGTTAGGGTAAGTTATATTTCTGTATGATTTGACAATGCCTGTTTTTTGGGATATTCTGTTTTCATCTGTCTCCAAAGGAGAGAAAAATTTGATGCGAATCTATCTATTCATCCTATCCATTTTCATCCTGCTGTTCGCAGGAATCCCCGTCTATTCTCAGGAGAAGGCTCCGATTTATGTCATTGAAGTGGATGGGATCATTAACCCGGCAACCTCCAAATTCATTACTGAATCGATCGATCAGGCCATCGAGGAAGGGGCTCAGTGCATCATTATTCAGCTCGACACGCCTGGAGGCCTGATGGAGTCGATGAGGCTCATCATCAAAAAAATCATGACCTCCGCCATACCTGTCATCGTCTATGTTTCCCCGAGCGGCGGAAGGGCCGCCTCCGCCGGGGTCTTCATCACGATGGCCGCCCATATCGCGGTGATGGCTCCCGGCACGCATATTGGCGCAGCTCATCCCGTTGCGCTGGGAGAGGGAAAAGATAGCAAAACGATGAGCGAAAAAATCGTTAACGATACGGTCGCCTATATCAAGACAATCGCCAAAACGAGAGGAAGAAACGTTGACTGGGGGGAAAAGGCTGTTAGAAAAAGCGTATCTATTACGGAAGAAGAAGCGGTCAAATTGAATGTCATCGATTTCATCAGTCCGGATATTCAAGACCTTCTCGGCAAGATCGATGGGAAAGTAATCAAATTTGACGGAGTTACCCGCACTCTTTTGACCAAGGGGGTTAAGCCACGATCCCTTGAGATGAGCTGGCGTTACCGCTTCCTGGACATTATCTCAAACCCCTCCATAGCTTATATCCTTCTGATGCTTGGGATTTATGGCATCTTTTTCGAGCTATCGAACCCGGGGGCCATTCTTCCCGGAGTGGTCGGAGGAATATTTCTCATCCTTGCCTTTTATGCCCTGCAGATGCTTCCCATCAATTTTGCGGGCCTGGCGCTCATCCTCTTCGCCATCATCCTCTTCATCGCTGAAATCAAAGTGGTGAGCCATGGCCTGCTCGCTGTCGCAGGGGTGATCTCTCTCTTTCTGGGCTCTCTGATGTTAATCGATTCTCCAACCGAATATATGAGGATTTCTTTGAGCGTCATCATTCCAGCAGTTTTGGTCAGCGCCGCCTTCTTCATTTTTGCGGTAACAAAGGCGATCAGCGCGCGCCTGACTAAACCGAGTACAGGAAAGGAGGGAATCATAGGGGAAACAGGAACCGTTGTGGCCAGCCTCGCCCCGGAAGGAAAGGTTGCCATCCACGGAGAATACTGGAAAGCCGAATCTGATCAGCCTATCGGCGTGGGCGAAAAGGTCCAGGTGATCGGGGTAAACAATCTCATTTTGAAAGTCAAAAAACTCTAAAGAGGAGGAAAACACATGGGTATACCAGGACTGCCGTCGGGATTATTTTTTCTCATCGTCTTTTTGTTCATTTTAGCCGCTTCAGCAATCAAGATTCTCAGGGAGTATGAAAGGGGCGTCGTCTTCCGGCTCGGAAGACTGATCGGAGCCAAAGGACCGGGTTTGATCATCATCATCCCCGGAATTGATAAGTTGATCAAGGTAAGCCTCCGGACCGTTACCCTCGACATTCCGCCCCAGGATGTCATCACCAAGGACAACGTCTCCGTCAAGGTGAATGCCGTGGTTTATTTCAGAGTGATCGACCCGAATAAAGCGTTGACGGAGGTCGAGAACTATCTCTATGCGACCTCCCAGCTTGCCCAGACCACCCTGCGAAGCATTGTCGGTCAATTCGACCTGGATGATTTGCTCTCCCGCCGGGATAAGATCAACCTTCAACTCCAGGAGATCCTTGACTCTCACACCGATCCCTGGGGCATCAAGGTTTCCCTGGTGGAAACCAAGTCCGTGGATCTTCCCGAAGAGATGCGGAGGGCGATTGCAAAACAGGCCGAAGCAGAAAGAGAAAAAAGAGCCAAGATCATCCATGCGGAAGGTGAAGCCCAGGCCTCTGAAAAATTGGCCGAGGCCGCAGATGTGATCAGCAAAAATCCCACGACGATCCAATTGAGGTTTCTTCAGACCTTGACCGAGGTGGCCACAGAAAAGAACTCAACCATTATCTTCCCGGTCCCGATCGACGTGCTGGCGCCTTTCATAAAAAAGTAGTAATTCTGAGTCTGATCGTCTTCTGGTCTAATAGTCTTATAGTTGAAAAAATACTATGAGACTATTAGACTTTTTTCCCTCTCAATATCCAATCCACCTTGCTCCATATGCCCTGGAGGATTTGGATATCCCTTTCTTCCATCCGGCTCCTTGCAAGGAGTCTTCTGAGCGTTCTCATGATTCTTTTCGGTTTATCGGCCTCCAGAAATCCAATGTCGAGCAGCGTCTTTTCCATATGCGCAAACATCCTCTCCGCCTGTTCGGATGAAGCCATCCTGGTAGAGCACGCTAAGGTTGCCGTCGAAGATTGAAAGAGTTCGTAACAGAGAACCATCACCGCCTGCGCCAGATTGAGGGTGGAAAAAGACTCGAAAGAAGGAATTCGGGCATAGAGATGGCAGAGCGAGAGCTCTTCGTTCTTCAGCCCTTCCTTTTCTGAACCAAAGACCAAACCGATGAAATTCTTTTTCGAAATGGGAATCAGTTTAGCCGCCAGTTCTTTAGGGGTCAGCAGTGGAGTTCTCTCTTTTCCGGTCTCCGAAGTTGTTCCGGCAACACACCCCATCCCTGAAATCGCTTCGCTGAGTGTGGGACATTCCTCAGCCCTTTCTAAAATCTCCTCAGCCCCGGACGCCAGCTTGTAGGCATTCATGTGGAGAGGAGAACACCCATCGACCACGATTAATCGATGAATCCCCATATTCTTCATCGCCCTCGCCGCCGAACCGATATTTTCGGGAAATCTGGGCCTCACTAAAATGATTGAAATGGAATCAAGAACGATCTTTCCTTCCATATCTGCCACGACATCCTCCAAATTTGGCTCATAAAATACCATCCATTATCTCCCTCTCCCTTGGTGGGAGAGGGCGGGGGTGAGGGGGAATACATCCTTTCCACCCCCACCTTAATCCTCCCCCATCAAGGGGGAGGATAATACTTGCAAATTTTCATCGGTTGAGGGTGACGAGCCTATCATGAAAGGATTGCCTTGACTATCCACTTTTTTTATCTTATTTTCAAGACCATATTTCCCCCAGAAAAATTGGAGATCCGATGAAGTCGTTGCGACTCGAAACCGAGATGAAAGTCCCCTTTTTCGATTTAACCCCTCAATTCTCCTTAATCGAAGAGGAGATCAAATCAGCCATGAACGAGGTTTTTAAGACCCAGCAATTCATCATGGGTCCCCAGATCGAAGGTCTGGAAAAAGCCATTGCCGGCTATTGCCGGACCCGATATGCCGTGGGCGTGGCTTCGGGATCGGACGCCCTTATTCTGTCTTTAATGTCTGCCGGCATTGGACCGGGTGACGAGGTGATGCTTCCCCCGTTCACCTTCTTCGCCACGGCTGGTTCTGTTTCACGCCTCGGCGCAATTCCCGTCTTTATTGACATCGATCAGGAGACTTATAATATCGATCCCTCCAGAATTGCGGAAAAGATCACCCCAAAAACAAAGGCCATCATCCCGGTCCACCTCTACGGGCAATGCGCGGATATGGACCCCATTCTTCAAATTGCAAAGGACAAACGACTTTACGTGATTGAAGATGCGGCTCAGGCTTTGGGGGCGGAATATAGGCTCCGTCCTGATTCGAATGGCCGGAGAGCGGGCCAGATCGGAGATCTGGGATGCTTCTCTTTTTATCCAACCAAGAACCTCGGCGCCTTCGGGGATGCGGGAATGGTGGTTACCGACAACCCCAATCTCGCCGAGAAGGTCCGGCTTTTGAGGGTCCATGGAAGCCAGCCCAAATATTTTCATAAGACGATCGGGATGAACAGCCGACTCGACACGATTCAAGCGGCCATTCTTCTGGTCAAGTTTAAATATCTTGAAAAATGGACGGAGGAGCGGCAGAAAAAGGCAAACCGTTATCAGGCATTGTTTCACGATATTCTTTCAAAGGTGGAAGGAGTTAAACTTCCCGTCATTCAGTATGAAAATCGTCACATCTTTCACCAGTATGTGATCCGAGTTCCGAAAAGGGACGACCTAAGGAAGTTTCTGACGGAGCAGGGAGTCGGAACGGACATTTACTATCCCCTTCCCCTCCATCTGCAGGAATGCTTTTCCTTTTTAAAACACCGCCAGGGGGACTTTCCGGTCTCTGAAAAGGCCGCCGATGAAACCCTGGCCCTGCCCATCTTTCCGGAGCTGACAGAAGAACAACAGGTGAGGGTCGTGGACCGGATCAGAGCCTTTTATGGAAAATTGTAACTCAAGGCTTAAGCCTTGACTCATGGTCTCGAATCCTCAAATCCTTGACTTCTGAACAAGGAGTATAACAATGCTTCCGAACCCTCTCATCCAAAAAATCGAGCGCAAAGAGGCTCTGGTTGGCGTTATCGGCTTGGGCTATGTCGGCCTTCCTCTCGTATCGAGATTCTGTGAGGAAGGCTTTAACGTTCTCGGGTTCGATGTCGATTCCAAAAAAGTCTCTTCCCTGAAACGGGGGCTAAGCTACATAAAAACCATCCCTTCCTCTCAAATCTCACCCTTTGTCAGGAACGGCCAATTCGATGTAACGGACGATTTCTCCCGCCTTTCAGAACCGGATTGCATTTTGATCTGTGTCCCCACCCCTTTAACTGAAAAGATGGAACCCGATCTCCAGTATATTGAGAAGACCGCAGAAGCAATCCGGTCCTGCTTGAGAAAGGGGCAGTTGATTATTCTCGAAAGCACTACCTATCCGGGAACGACAGAAGAGCTGGTCCTTCCCCGTCTCGAATCAACCCAGTTGAAAACCGGGAGAGATTTTTTTCTCGGCTACTCTCCTGAAAGGGAAGATCCGGGGAACAAGCGGTTCAGAACCCAGCAGATACCAAAAGTCGTCTCCGGTGTCACCCCCTCCTGCCGGAAGACTGCATTCGCCCTTTACAGCCAGATCATCGAGAAGGTCATCCTTGTTTCATCCCCGCGGGTGGGGGAGTTGACCAAGCTCCTCGAAAACATTTATCGGGGCGTCAATATTGCCCTGGTCAATGAGCTGAAGATGCTGACAGATCGAATGGGCATCGATATCTGGGAGGTCATTGAAGCCGCCAGCACCAAACCTTTCGGGTTCTCCCCCTTCTTTCCGGGCCCTGGCATGGGGGGGCACTGCATCCCTATCGATCCTTTCTACCTTTCCTGGAAGGCCAAGGAATACGACTTCACAACCCGGTTTATTGAGCTTGCCGGTGAAATCAATATCTCCATGCCTTACTACGTTGTCTCCAGGATTGCTGACGCCCTGAATGAAAGAGGGAAAAGCATCAAGGGGTCTAAAATCTTGATTCTCGGCGTGGCCTACAAGAAGGATGTGGACGATGCCAGGGAATCCCCTGCCCTGACCATCATGGAACTCCTAAAGAATAAAGGAGCGACCCTTCTCTATCACGACTCCTATATCCCTGCGCTCCCCTCTTTCAGAAAGTATCATTTCAAATTGAAATCCTCCCCTCTCACAAAGCCGTTGCTTCGTCGAATCGATGCCGCCGTCGTGATCACCGATCATAGCGAGGTCGATTATGAATGGGTCGTCGCGAACGCGCCCCTGACCATCGATACCCGCAATGCCACAAAGAATTTGAAAAAATGGAAGAATAAGATTGTTAAGGCGTGATCTTATTCCCCCTCCACTTTTAACCAGAAAAGAAATGAGGGATGAAGGAATCGTTTCATTTAGATCTATTTCTTCTCCATTTTTTTGATGAAATCTCTGACTCCCGTAATTCGAAGACCACGGTATTTCCCCAGGGAAAGAAGCCCCTTATCCCCGGTCACCAGATAGGTTGTTTTCCCTGAAATAGCACAGGAAAGAAACTTGTCATCTTCGGGGTCAGGACTCTTTCCTTGAACATGGTGGGTGACTTCAATGGCATCGATATATGGAAGGATTTCCTCACTCATCACTGCCTTAATCTCTTCCGCAGAGAGCCTAAATTTCGGGTACTTTAACACGGTGACAAGCTCATCATAGGTCTCTCCGGTGACAACCGGAACAATCTTCCCTTCTTGCCACCATCTGATAAGCTTCGCGGTCTCTCCTCGAAACAGCAGGGCTGACACAAACACATTGGTGTCCAGAACGACCCTTAACCCTTCTTTTGTTCCCTTGCCCACTGAACTGCCCCACTGACGTCCTTATCGGTTAGTCCCAGTTTCTCGACTTTTTCCCGTATCTTCTCAAGTGGCGATCCGGCCGTGGTGATCCTTACCGGTGTAAGGCGAATGGTGTTTCCATCGATCGCAACATCGAAGTACACTGTATCCCGGAAGGCCTTCACGATTTCCTTGGGAAGAGTAATTTGATTCTTCGAGGTTCTTTTTGAAAGCATTTTTCCTTACCTCCTTACAGTAAGGATATCTTACTTCAAGATAAAAAACAACCTTTTTAAATAACTGTCGGGAATGAAAAATTACTTTATTTAATGATGATAGACTCGTAAAAAGTCTGAAAAGCCCATTATGAGTCATTCCTGCGCAAGCAGGAATCCAGTATTTTCATGTAGTTAGAATTTTCGTCATTCCCGTTTTCACGGGAATGACGGAAATGGGACAAAAAGGACTTTTTACGAATCCATCAAATATTACCCAACGGCAAAAAAGGCGATTGACACGTTGGTTTCCGCCGGAATCATTGAGCAGTTCGGGGAAGCCAAGTACGGGAAAGTCTTTATCGCCATGGATATTTTGCGGGAGATCGAAAAGAGCCGGGGATCGAAAGGATAAAATTATATTTTTTAATCAAAAAATATAATTTGCCTCCCGGGAATTATATCTAAATATAATTTCCGGTCTAATCCATAAGGGACGTAGGGGTAAAAGAAAGACGCAGGAACGTAATGTGGCCTGTGGGGTCACCTATTAAAAAGCACCTTCAAAATTCGATTGACAATTGTTTCAAATTGGAAAGGAACTGCTTGTAGCAGTCTGACTTGCATATTGACTTTAGCCATTAAACAACTCCACTATTTAATTTGCCCTGACCTGTTTTTAAAAAGGATGGTTTCGCCAGAAATGGTATAAATAGAGTTGGGCGTAGCCAGCGTAGGGGCCGAAATGGCTCCGGACAAATTCCTCCATCCTCCTTTCTCCAACCTTCTCTCCGTTAAAATAAGTGTTCTGCAATCCCTTTTTAATCCAGGTGTCGATGGGAAAGGCTTCGTGAAAATCGAGTGAATAGAGAAGGACGCAATCAGCGATCTTCTTTCCAACTCCGGGAAGACCCATCAACCTCTTTTTAGCCTCTTCGTATGTCAAATCTCTTAATGCGAGGAGCTGGTCTCGATCAATACACCGGCTTGTTTTGACCAGATAGTCCGTCCTGAAACCCGCTCTTACCTCTTCCAACTGCTGAAGTCCCTGGATGCATTGTGGCTCCGGAAATCCGTATCCGACATGGGAGTCCCAGGTCACTTTTCTCCCGGATGATTTGCATAGGGCTTCAATCAGGCAACGGATATGGGGAATGGCCTTGGCAGAGGAGAAGAGGAATGAAACCAGACACTCCCAGGGGTCCTGCCGGATCATTCTCATTCCCCTGTATTTCTGAATCGCTTGATGAATGAAGGGGTCGCAATCAACCTCCTTTAAAATGGTATCCATATCCTCATCCAGCCTGAAGAACCGGATGAGGAAGGATTCTTCCACCCCCTCATAGAAGAGGACATCCCCTTTTTGCCAGACCGGGAAGATTCGATCAGAGGTCTGAATAAGATAGGTATCCAGAGCCTTTGTGAATCGAAAGAACTGTCCGCACTCGATAGTGTCTTTGAGGGAAAAGGGGTTAAGCCTCAGCCTTTCTGTCATTGTTTCTTTGCTTCCGGAGGCCGAATGATGGCGAGGGCATAGGCTTCGAGATTGAAATACTTCTTTGCAACCCGGTGGACATCCTCTCTTGTCACCTTCTGAATCTCATTCGGATATCTCTGCAAATGGTCGTATCCCAGCCCCATCAGCTCGTCCACGGACATCTGTCTTGCATGGGCGCCGTTGGTCTGAAGGCCAATCTCAAAGTTGCCGATCAGGTATCGCTTTGCCCTCTCCACCTCACCCTCTGTCAGTCCCTCGTCTTTGACCTTCTTCAGCTCCCTGAGGACGCCGGCAATGGCGGTCTCGATCTTATCCGGGTGAGTCCCCATATAGACGCAGATATATCCGGGATCCAGATTCACATTGCTGATAAATGCCAGAGCATACGCCAGGCTTTCCTTATCCCTTAATTGATAGAAGAGCCTTCCTCCCATGCCGGACAGGGCTGCATCGAGAACGTCGAGAGCATACCGGTCCTTGCTCCGGATAGTGGCGCCCGGAAATCCGAGGACAAAATGGGCCTGCTCCTTCTCCTTAAAAACCTCTGACTTCCTCGTCTTTTGCAGAGGCGGCTCTCTGGAAACTTCGGGGGTGACAAAATTGGACTTCTGTATCTTTCCAAACTCCTTTTGAACGGCAGACGCCGCCTGTTTTACATCCACATCTCCCACAATGGTTAAAACCATATTCTCAGGGACGGCGATGCGCCCATAATATTCCTTTAAATCTTTCTGTGTGATTCTCTGGATGGAATCAATTGTTCCAAGAGTATCCATCCGGTAGGGATGTTTCTCATAAAGAACCTTCCGGAACAGTTTAAAAACCATCCGGTCCAGGTCATCCTCCTGCTGCCGGATCGAAGCGAGTATGGATCGCCTCCGCTTCTCCATTTCATCCGTATCAAATGAGGGGTGTTTGACGACCTCGCCGAGCAGGGTCATGGCCTCATCAAAGTGCTGGCTCAGGAAGGTAAAGCTAATGCCAAAGCTGTTAAAGCCGGAAAAGCCGCTGAGGGAGCCTGCCATTCTCTCCACCTTTTTGGCAATTTCGAGGCTGGTCTGCTTCTCTGTGCCTTTATTGATCATCACGGCCAAAAACTGGTTGATTCCGTTTTGGGCCTCCTCTTCAAACCGAACGCCGGCCAGAAAGGAGACCTGGACGGACACAATGGGATTGTTCCGGTTCTCTTTTACGATGAGACGGATCCCGTTCCCCAGAAGGGCCTTCGACACCGGCGGGGGCGTTTTCTTGTCAATGGGAACGATCGATGGACCTGTTTTTTCAATGACGGCGCTCAAAGAGACCCTCTTAAGAACATCGGCCTTTTCTTCCGGCGCCAGCAGGCTGACGCTCCACCGGGAAGGTTTAAAATATTTTTCTCCTATTCTCTTTATGTCCTCGCTTTGAAGGAGGCTGATCCTCTTGATGTATTCCTTTTCGAATTGGACATCTCCCGTGGCGGCTTCATAATAACCCAGCTTTCTTGCCTGTCCCTGGACGGTCTGCCGGTCATAGATAAGACCGCTTTCAACATTGACCCTGACCCGGTAAAGCTCTTCGGCTGTAACGCCTTCCTGGATCAACCGGTTTGCCTCTTTTAGAATCTCCTCTACGGCCCTCGCCAGATTCTCGGCCTGAAGAGTCGCTCCGATGATAAAGAGGCCAGGATCTTTTGGCGTATAAGAGGATGCGGAGATCGAGTGAACCAGTCCCTTCTCTAACTTCACCTTCTGCACCAGACGGGAGGCCTCCCCTCCTCCTAATATCTGCTCTAAAACATCAAGGCCTGGAGTATCCTCATGTGTGACGGAAGAGATGGGAACCGCAATCTGGAGGTAGGTCTCCTTGAAGTTTCCAAAGGTGAGGTTAGAGCGGATTTCTTTCTGCTCCGGCTCCTTAAACCTTTCGGGAAGGCGTTCGGAGGGCCGTTTAAATTCCTTAAATAAGGCCCTTGCCTTTCTTTCCATCTCTTGTACGTCAAAATCGCCGGCAGCGACAAAAAAGGTTCGATCCGGCGTATACATTCGTTTAAAAAAAGCGAGCATCTGATCTCTTGTGATTGCCCTGACCGTCTTTTCATATCCTATAATCGGTCTTCCGTAGGGATGGCGCTGGAAAGCAACGGCCATCGTCTGCCGGAAGAGTTTTCGCGACGGGTCGTCCTCTCCCATTCTTATCTCTTCGAGGATAACCTCCCTCTCCTTTTCGAGTTCTTCCGGGTCAAAAACAGAATTTTGGATGGCGTCAGTCAGGATATCAAGGGCAATGTCCGCGTAGCGGCTGGCGATCGTAATGTGATATACGGTGTGGTCATACGAGGTATAGGCATTGATCGATCCGCCGAGGGATTCGATCTCCTTTGCCATTTCCCCTACCTTTCTCTTGGCTGTTCCTTTGAAGATCATGTGCTCGATGAAATGGCACATCCCTGCTTCATCATCCCATTCATCGGCGCTCCCCGTCTTGACCCAGACCTGGAGGGCAACTACAGGAGAGGCGCGGTTCTCCTCGAAAATCACCTTCAGGCCGTTCTCCATCGTAAATTGATGGACCCGCTCTTTTGATTGGGCAACCGCGACTCCGAGCAGGAGAATCGTTATCGAGATAGTAATCAAGAAAATGAATCGGAAACGTCTCATGGCGCTTCACCTCCGCTTTTCGAATTATAAACGAGCGGACTCAAAAAACAAAGGGGCGAAGAGAATAACTCTTCGCCCCTTTAAATTGCACACCGCCCATTTTATGAAATGGCTTTCTTTCCTTCTCTAAAGGCTTTCAAATTGAGATCATGGACTTTTTTGGGAAGATGCTCAAGGAGATTTTTTTCCCAAACTTCTTCCTTAATGTCAAAGAAATTGGAGAAGGCGCCGAGGGTGACAATATTGACAGCCCTTGAATCGCCGCATTCCACCGCAATATCTAATCCATTAATAGCATAGACGTTCCCGTTAAAAAATCTTTTGAACGACTTAAACACATTCTCCGGATACTTCATCGTTCCACGGGTGACAGCAGGAGGATACGTTTCCTGATTATTCAGGAGAACCTTTCCGCTCTTCTTCAGCCAGTTGATGTACCGAAGCCCTTCCAGAAGTTCGAAGGAGACAAGATAGTCCACATCCCCATATTTGATCAGCGGGGAATAGACCTTTTTCCCGAATCGGAAATGGGTGGTCACATCTCCGCCCCTTTGGGCCATTCCGTGAACTTCGGCCTTTTTTACATCATAGCCGACTTCATGAAACACGGAGCAGAGGATGTCGCTGGCCAGGATGGTGCCCTGTCCTCCTACCCCTGAAAGCAATATATTGGTCACTCTGTCTTCCATTTTTCTCCTCCTTATGCCTGTCCGGGAATGATCGCTTCAAACTTGCAGATCTGGCCGCAGACACTACATCCAGGGCACTGCAGCCTGTTGATTTGAACAACCCCTTTCCTCTTATGGCCGTCTTTTGTAACAGCCTGATCGCCGGAGACTTCCTGCCAGCTGATTGCAGGGCATCCGATCTCAAGACACATCGTGCATCCCCTGCACTTGTCCGTGTCAATGGTGTAGAAAGCGTGTTCAAATTGCCTCTTTTCCCTCCGGTGAAGCATGCAAGGTCCATTGACCATCACAATGACCGATGCCGCATCTCTTTCCACCTCTTCCTTGATGATCTCCATGGTCTCTTTAATATTGTAGGGATCCACTTTTCTCACATGTTGAACGCCTATGGCTCTTGCAAGGGTTTCATAATCGATGATGTTCGTGGGCTCGCCTGTGATCGTATAGCCGGTTCCCGGATGTTCCTGAAGGCCTGTCATGCCGGTTGCCCGGTTATCCAGGATGATGGTCGTCGAATTCCCTTTGTTATAGACGATATCCATCAGAGGGGCCACCCCTCCATGAAGGAAGGTGGAATCACCGAGGACAGCACAGGCTTTTCCCAGCCCTTCTTTGCCAAGGACCTTTGCGGCGCCAAAGGCTTCGCCAACTCCGGCGCCCATACAGATAGTCGTATGGATGGCATTGAGCGGAGGCGCGGCCGCAAGGGTGTAACAGCCGATATCTCCGAAAACAAAGAGGTCGAGTTTTTTTAAGGCATAAAACATGGGCCGGTGCGAACAACCCGAGCACATATTGGGCGGCCTCCTCGGAAGCTCCTCAGCCTTAATCCTCTCCTTGGGGGCTTTGTATCTCTTCCCCTTTAAGGATTTCTCGATGATTTCAGGTGAAAGTTCATAGATGCTCGGCACCACATCCTTCCCGTGGAAGATTTTATAACCCATCGCCCGGATTTCGGTTTCGAGGAAGGGGTCAAGTTCCTCCACAATGATCACTTTTTTGACCTTCTTGAAGAAATCCGAAATCAGTTTTTTAGGAAGGGGCCAGACCATCCCAATCTTCAGATAGGAGTACTCCGGAAAAACCTCCTTGGTATAATTGTAACAGACCCCGCTGGTGATGACCCCGATCTTCGGATCATTGATCTCCATGACGTTATATTTAAATTCATCCGCAAACGCTTCGAGCTTCCTCATCCTCTCTTCAACAAGAGGTCGCCTCTCCCTGACATAGATGGGGACCATGGTGAATTTAGGGGCGTCTTTTTTGTTAAGACCCAGGGGCATTGCCGACTCCCTGCGCTCCTCTAATTTTACAATGGAAAAGGAATGGGAGACCCTGGTCTCAGTCCGCAAAAGAACAGGGGTATCGTACTGTTCGCTCAGGTCAAATCCAAGTTTCGTAAAGTCCTTACACTCCTGAGAGTCAGAGGGCTCCAGCATGGGCATCTTTCCGAACCTTGTCCAGTGGCGGCTGTCCTGCTCATTCTGTGAGCTGTGAGCATAGGGGTCATCGGCCACAACCACGACCAGTCCCCCTTTGACTCCCGTATAAGAAAGGGTCATTAAAGGATCAGAGGCGACATTTAATCCAACATGCTTCATCGATGCCATTGCCCTTGCCCCCGCCATAGAGGCGCCGCTTGCCACCTCCAGAGAGACTTTTTCGTTGACCGACCATTCAGCCTGAATATCATTTTTATACTGGGTGCCGATGACAAAAATAATTTCACTGCTTGGCGTCCCAGGATAAGCGCAGGCCACTTTAACCCCTGCCTCCCATGCCCCCCTTGCAATGGCGTGATTACCCTGAAGTACTTTCTCCATAATTGCCTCCCAATTTTAAATAAGTCCTCTCATCAACCATGTAATTTTTATCACAAACTTACTGATATAATCCTATTTGTCAAGTGAAATATTTAACTTGTTAAAACTACAGCGAACCTTTTTGGGAAAAGGGCCAATGTACCAGCAAAAAGCACTTCCGCTTCATCCGTCATACCCGCGAAAGCGGGTATCCAGTGGTTTTTGGGGCTAATTTACTTCCTGGATTCCCGTTTTCACGGGAATGACAAGAAAAGATTCGCTGTAGTATTCAATTACTTCTCAAAAAAGGATACTTTTCTGAGAACGGAGTTGGTCGAGAGCGATTTTGGTGAGACTTTTAAAAAAGTCCTGTAATTCTCGAGAGCTTCATCAGTTTTACCTAACCTTTCATAACACCTTGCGATATTCAAATGAGCCCCCGCCCAATGGTATTTCTCGCCCAGTTTGATGATCTCCTGATAGGCTTTGGCCGCCTTTTCATAATCTTTCTTCCCCTCGTGAGCGTACCCTAACCCCTCCAGGGCAAGAAGTTGATACAGCCTCTCTTTGCCGGCCTTTTTAAGGAATGCATTATACGCATTGATTGCCTCATCAAATTCACTCAGGCGGAGATGAATGCCTCCCTTATAGACGAGAGAGGACTTTGCCGAAGAGGTTCGTGAATAGGTTTTGATCACCTCTTCAAATCCTTCCAGCGCTTTTTTATACTCAGCCGTCGAACCTTCACGGTATGGGGAACTGACCGTTTGATAGGCTTCAAGGGCTAAAATAAATTTTTGATTTGCCTCATCTTCCTTTTTTTGATCCCACATCCGAAACAGGAAGAAAGATAAGACAAGGACCAGAACGAGAATCGCGCCGACGGCCATTTTTTTGATATGCTGGCTGATAAAGAGATAGGACTTTTCAGTAAAACTGAGAAATTCATCCGGCTGCTTTAACTTCTTCTTTGTAATCTTCTTCTTCACTTTCATGTTTAACCCCTTTTAAAATTTTTTAATTAGAGTCTGCTTATAAATGTCTTTTTCCGTCATGCCGGACTTGAGGAGCCTGCCCCGTACTTGATACGGGGGCATCCAGACGTCGTCCCGACGAAAGTCGGGAACCATCTTTAAGACTGGGTCCCGGTTTTCACCGGGAACCCTGGATTCCGGCTTTCGCCGGAATGACGATTCTGATTGAGGGGGCAATTTATAAACAGACACTAATTAGCCTTTTGTCCTAATCTATACGACCATAAAACTATAAGACTAATGATACATCAGCCCTCTTTGCCCGCCCTTAAAACTCTCTTGTCTCCAAGCCTCAGGGTCAATCTAATCTGATCGAAATATTCGATCAAAGGAATGGCGTATTTCCTCGAAACCCCTGTCATCTCCTTAAATTGAGGGGTGGTGATCTCTTTGGTCTTCTTCAAATAACGGATGAGATTCTCCTTCAAATCTTCGAAGGGTGCGCGATGAAAATAGATCCCGCTTTTGATCTTTATCAGGATGCCTTCATGAACAAGGTGTTCGAAGATCGCCTGAATTCCCTCCTCCTTTTCAGACCATGTCTCAGACAGTTCTTTTGGAGAAGGAGGCTGTAGCCCCCCCTTCAGGATGGCCTCTTCCACCTTTTTGACCAGACCCTTCTCATCGGAAGAGGAGACACGATGCTCAGGCAATCTTAACTTATCTTTTTCCAGAACAATCTTTCCGGACTGGATGAGCTCGCCAATCAGGATTTGAAAGAGTTTCATATCCACTGCCGACGGGAGTTTCGTTCGCAACTCCTCCCTTGCCAGTCCCGATTTCATCGGAAACCGGGCATGGAATTCCTTTAACTGCGCCAGCACGATCTCCTTCAGTTCCTGATATTGAGAGAAATCAACAACCTTTAGCCTCTCCGGATCGATCAGGATGAGTTCCCTTTTCTCAACCATTCTCCTTAGAATGACCTGGGCCTCATTGGGGGCCATGGCCACTCGCCTTAGAAGGTCATCCAGAATCATTCCTCCTGTGCCCGAATGAAGAATATGCTGACGAAGGGCTTCCTCTCCGCTTCCGTCTCTGAGGAGCGTTAAATCGGAGACGACCTTCTTGGAAAACCGTTTGTGTTTTTCAGGATGGGTATCCAGAATGACCCCTCCTCCACAGGTCTGAATGGCCGATGAACCTCGAATCACAAAGCGATCCTGAGGCAAAGCCACAATGGGCCGGTCCAATCTTAACTGGACAAATCCCCCCTCCCCCGGTGACAGCTCCTCTCGATCGATGAGGTAGATTGAGGCCGCAGCCAGATTTGTGCCAATGTGAAACCTCTGGATGGTTCTGTTTTTGAGCGGTCTCGGAGCGCCGGGTAGATACTCCAGATAGGCGTCAACGATTCTTGTTGGGGCAAGGGTATGGGGCCTGGCGAGGACATCTCCCCTGTTGACCTCGGAAGTCTCAATCCCTTGAATATTGATGGCTGCCCGCTGTCCGGCTTCGGCTTTCTCCACAGACTGATTATAGACCTGTATATTTCGGATCTTGCCCTCAATGCCGGAGGGAAGAACTTCCAGCGCCTCTCCCAGTATAATTCCACCCGAGACGATTGTTCCCGTTGCCACTGTCCCGAACCCTTTCATAATGAAGACCCGGTCAATGGGCAACCGAAAAAGACCATCAGAGGGTCTCTCCTTCACCTCTTTAGAAAGATGGTCAATGACAGAGATCAATTGCGGAATTCCCTCGCCCGTGGTCGAAGAAACAGAGAGAATGGGGGCCTCCTTTAAAAAGGTATTCTTGACAGCATCCGTCACTTCCTCCTTAACCATCTCCAAGAATTCCCGATCAACCAGATCCATCTTGGTGAGGATGATCAATCCCTTTTTTACCTTCAGAAGAGCGCAGATATCGAGATGTTCTTTTGTCTGCGGCATCACTCCCTCATCAGCCGCAATGACAAGGGCCACCAGATCAATTCCCCATGCTCCCGCCACCATATGCTTAACAAATCTTTCATGGCCCGGCACATCGACAATGCCCAGCCGAGTCCCACTGGGGAGATCCAAAAAGGTGAATCCCAATTCAATTGTAATCCCTCTCTCCTTCTCCTCCTTCAATCGGTCCGTGTCCACGCCGGTCAGGGCTTTGACCAGGGAGGTCTTCCCATGGTCGATATGTCCTGCCGTGCCAAGAATCACATGTTTCATGATCTATCCCCGAATAAGGAGACCAGGAACTCAGGAAAAATCATAAATTCTTTCTTTGAATTATTTCCTGCTTTCATGGCTTCCTAATTCCGAAAAGGTTTCCCTTAAACGATAACAAAAAAGCCCTCTCTCTTTCAACCCTTTTAGCCAATTCAAGAATTCAAAGCGTAATATTTTCGGTTAGCTATGGGGCACCTCCTATGTCGATCAACCCAATTTTATTTATTCGATTACGCTCTGCCTGATACTTTTT
>Ga0207951_100217_pt1 | contig 35614 bp, 37 predicted proteins | sample Subbio12Aug_8Bad_FD_184830 | JGI IMG/M metagenome (GOLD analysis project Ga0207951, IMG submission 184830) | Serpentinite rock and fluid subsurface biosphere microbial communities from McLaughlin Reserve, California, USA - CR12Aug_8Bad (SPAdes) | ecosystem: Environmental > Terrestrial > Deep... | reverse complement strand
CGCCCCTGGCTCCATCGCGGCCGAAGCCGGCGCAGTCCCCGGCGGCGGAGTGGTCGGTGTCGCTGCGCGTTCCGGGGCCGGCGCAGTTGTCTCGACCGGAACCGGGGGCGGGGGTGGGGCCAGATAGCCGGCCTGCTGCGGGGGGCCGGCGTTGAGATCGCGGGTCAAATCGCTTCCGGGGGTCGATTGCGACGGCGCGGTCTGGGCATGGGCCGCGCCTGCGAGCAACAAGGCGATGATGGGGGCGGCGACGGTTTTCATGAGCGGGAGTTTCCACCCTCAACCCGCGAACGGCAAGCCCGTCCCGACGTCGCTTCGCGCGCCCTCCCAAGGGAAGAAGCGCAGGGTGGCGCGGCACTCGCGCGTCCGGCGTGGCCGCGAACGATGCCGGAAACCGCAAATCGCTTCTGCATCCATCTGGCATCCGGGCCGCAACCGACATACCCTCCCGTTCGGGGGTAGTCATGCCGGGTCCGCTTACAGATCGACAGCTTGAATGTCTGCGGCTTTCAGCCACGATGACCGACAAGGACATCGGTCGGCACCTTGGCATCTCGCACCACACGGTCAGCCTGCACATCCGCGAGGCCATGCGGCGGTTCGCCGTCTCTTCGCGAAAGGCCGCCCTGCGGCGACTAGCGTCTGATCCGCTATACGGAACCGAAGGTATGGCTGTCCCGCTCGATCCGGCCATTGATCGCCCTGCGCCGGGCGATCCGGTCGACGACATGAGAGGAATGGTCGGAACCACAAAAGGCGCCTGGCTGCTTCCGCCGCCTCCGCGGCCGGGCATGCGCCCCGTTCTGATCCTCGTCTTCTCAGCGGTCGCCGCCCTGATCACGGTTGGCATTGTGAATGTTGTTTCGGGCGCCGTCAGCGCCCTGGAGCCGCACGCACCGCCGACCGCCATCCTGACGCAGGACTGATCCTCTAGCGTCAGGAGACCAGACTATGAGCAACAGACATGTCGGCGTCCGGATCGCACGCCGTCTGCAGACGGCTGAGCACGCCGTTGACAAGGCGCTGATCGAGACCAGCGCCTTGATACAGGCCATGATCGAAGCCCGGAAAGAAGCGGGGTATGCCGCTGATGTCGGACAGACCGCCCTTCTGCACATGGTGAGAGGCCTGACCCGGCTTGCCGAGGCGCGCAGTGCTGTCGTGGAAGGTCATGAGGGACTGGCTGTCGTCGCGGCCCGTCAGGGCCTCGGCGCGCGGTTCGACGGGCCGCTTGAAGAGAAGACCCGACCCGTTCCGCTCACGCCTGTCGAGATAGCCGCCTGATCGGAGCGACGTCATGAGCGCGGCAGCCTATTCGGTCCTCGGACTGAGCATCTTCAGTATCGGCCTGCAACTCTGGCGAGGCCGAAGCCCCGAAAGGATTGCGGCCGTCGCCTTTCTGGTCGCCATGCTCGCGACACCCCTCGTCGACGCATTCCATATCAATGGCGTGAGGTGGGGGGTCGCGCTGCTGACGGTCGGATTGTTCGGCACGCTGGTCTGGCTGAGCCTTGTCGCCCAGCGCTGGTGGCTGATCGCGGCGGCCGGGGTGCAACTTCTGGCCATCGCCACCTTCGTCGTCGCCCTGCTGAATCCCGAGGTCCAGGTCTGGGCCAGCGTCTCGTTCCGGATCGTTGTGTGGGCCGAGCTCATGCTCATCGGCCTGTTCGGCGTCTGGGAATGCCGCGCCGCGCCCTACGCCCAGCCGGCCGCCATCGCTCGCTAGCTCGCTCCGCACGCCCTTTTCACCCTGCGGCCCCGGCCGCGCCCATTCTCCCCAAGAAGGACCGACCATGCCCCAAAGATGGAATTTTGACGCCGCCGCCAACTTCTGGCGCCAACATGCCAACGCCGATCCGGAGTCCGTCTGGGACCGGTTCATCGCCGCCGAAGCCTTCATCCTCGACCATGCGCCGGGCACGGCGGCTGAGGCTGAACTGCTTTGCGAGGTCCTGCTGGAACAAGGACTTGACGCGCGCGGCGACGGACGGGACCGCAGGGCATTGGAGCGGCTTCAAACTTTCGTCCGCGGTCTGCATTCCACAGACTCGGTCGTGGCCTAGAATCAGGTTGGCCGGGCAGGCCGCGGCCCGGCCCTTCCCGGGTTCGGCCCGGGCTTGATCCCGGCCGGCCGGCTCGGAAGAAAGGCGCCTTGCTCCGTGGGCTGGATTTCGGCCATGGTCTCCCCTAGGAGACCCGTATGCCTCGCGCCATTGACGTCACAGACCCCGTCGACCGCTATGTAGGCGAGCGCCTGCGAGCGTCCCGTCTGCAGGCGGGCTTGTCCCAGACAGACCTGGGCCGGGCCATGAACCTGAGCTTCCAGCAGGTCCAGAAATACGAACGGGGCGTGAATCGCATTTCCGCCTCCATGCTGGTCCGGGCCGCCAAGGCCTTGGGCGTATCCGTGGCCGACTTCTTCCCGCCGGACGACGCCGATCTGAACTCCAGTGAACGTATCGAGCTCGGCGCGATCCGCGGCGGAGCGGCGCTGGGAGGGTATTTCGTAGCCATGGACCCGGCCCACCGGGCCCTGCTGCTCCAGGTCGCCCAGGTCTTCGCTCACGGCGTCAAATAGCAGAACGCAGACCCCGGCGAAGCCGGCGGGATCAGGCGGCGGGCAGTTCGACCCAGAAGGTCGCCCCCTCGCCCGGCGTGGAAGTCACCCCGATTGATCCGCCCTGCAGCTCGACGAGGCGCTTGGCCAGCGCGAGGCCGATGCCGTGGCCCTCGACCGCCGACCGTTCCAGACCCAGCCGGTTGAAGGGCTCGAAGAGCTGGGTCTGCTTCTCGAGCGACAGACCCGGGCCTCGGTCGACGACCTCGATCCGCACGCCGTCGTAGACCTTGCTCGCGCGGAAGATCACCAGCCCGCCTCCGCCGCCGTATTTCACCGCATTGGACGCCAGATTGGCGATCACCTGCGTCAGTCGCTGGGAGTCCGCGAGGGCTACCAGTCCGTCGCCCTGGGTCATGACTTCCAGCCTCACGCCCTCGGCGTCGGCCCGCAGGGCTGTGGCGCGGCGGACGTCCTCCAGCACACCGGGAACGTCGGTGGGCCGAAGCTCAACCTTGACGGCGCCGGATTCCGCACGCGCGACATCCAGCAGGTCGTGCGCCAGCGCCTCGACCTGCCGCGCCGTCTTGACCAGCATGTCCGCCATCTCGGCCTGGGTCGCCGAGACCGGGCCCAGCTGACCCGCCTTCCACAGTTCGCCGATGCCGATCACCCCGCCCACGGGACTCTTGATTTCATGGGCGACATTGGCGAGCAGACGCGACTTGGCGGCCGAAGCGCGCTCGGCGCGGAGTTGACCGGCCTTGGCGCGGTCGGCGAACCGGTCCCGTTCTTCCAGCAAGGCTGCGACCAGCAGGATCGGCAGATAGCCGAACAGCACCAGCAGCTGGGCCATCATGGCGCGGTCGGGCCCTTCCAGAGCCACCGAATAGGGGCCGAGGCCCCGCATGCTCGCGCCGACCGCCAGGATGCTGATGATGACGAGGGCCGCCGTCACGCCCAGCATGCGCAGCCGCACCGCTATCAGGAGCAGCAGCGGCAGGGTGACGAAGCTGATCGGCATCTGCTGTTGCGAGAACACAAAAAAGGTCACCGCCGCCAGCAAACCCAACAGGCCCAAAGCCTCGATCGCCTTCGCTGGCGCGCGGAACTTCAGGAGGTCGCGCTTGGTCAGGGCGAGGCCGAAGCTGGAGAGCACCGCAATACTGAGCGCGTGGCCGAACCACCAGGTCTGGGCCGCGTCGAAAAAGCTCACGCCCGTCATCCACCAGAGCATGACGCCGGCGAAGACAGCTGACGGTATCGGCGCGAGCACGGCGGCGGCCAGCAGGAAGCGACAGGCGCCTTCGACCGAAGCCAGATTCAGGGTCGGCGCAAACCGTCGGGCCAGCAGCACGGCCAGACAGATTTCCAGCATATTGGCGAAGGTGAACATCGCCGTGAGGGCTGTGGAATTTCCAGCGAGAAGATTACCCGCCGCCACTCCGGCAGCGATCAAGCCGCCGAACGACAGGTCGTAAAGGGGACCGCGCGATGTTCTGAGCCAGACCGCGACGGCCACGCCGGCGGCCCCCCACAGGGCTGCAACGACGCCCGCAGAGCGCGCAAAGGTGAGGGCCAGAACCACCAGAACCAACACGGCCATGGCCGTAAAGACCGGCGCCATGGCCTGCCCCGGCCTCGCCATGGTTGCGGTGGCGGGCGCCAAATCTCCGGCCCCGGACTCGAGGCCGGCGGCGGGCTCCAGCGGGTCGAGCGCGCGGCTCATGGTCATCTTCGGGTCCGGGCGACGTTCAGGCTTACCGTTTAACTACCGCCGGCTTCCTAATATCCCCTGAAGTTCAGGCGACCGCCGCCAAGGCCCGCTCCAACTCCCGAACCCCCTGCGCCGGCCCTTCGGGGCAGCGCCAGACGGCGGCGCTGACGGCGACGAAATCGGCCCCGGCGCGGGCAAGGTCTCCCGCCGTCGCCGCCGTGATCCCGCCGATGGCGACGCAGGGAATCTCAACCGTCTCCTGCCAGATGGCGAGGATCTCCGGGTCGGGCCGATGAATCGTGGCCTTGGTCTCCGTGGGGAAAAAGGCGCCGAAGGCGACATAGTCCGCCCCGGCCTCGGCCGCATCCATCGCCAGTTCGCGGCTGTCGTGGCAGGTGACGCCGATCATCGCGTCCCGGCCCATCCGGCTGCGCGCCTCGGCGACCGAGGCGTCCGACTGCCCGAGATGCACGCCGTCGCAGCCCGAACGAGCCGCAAGGTCGGGCCGATCGTTCAGTATAACCGCCACGCCCCGGGCTTGGGCCAGGGGTTTCAGGGCCGCGACGGCGGCGAGCACCGTCTCGTCATCGACGTCCTTGAGACGAATCTGGAGGGCCGCGATATCCCCGGCGTCCAGCGCCGCCTCCAGATCCCTGGCGAAGGCGTCCAGATCGGGTATCGCCGGCGGGGTGATCAGGTAAAGGCGACAGGGCGGGCGTTCGGAAACGACGGGAGTCTTGGCCATGGAGCGGAAGTGCGACGGCTGGCCCCCGCCGTCAACATCCGGGCTGCGAACGACTTGCATTCACTGCGCCTCGCCTGCTATAGAGAACCATTCGCAACCTTTTCGGGTTCGCCTCAGTGTACGTCTGTAACTGCAACGGCCTCCGCAAGCGTGACGTCGCCGCCGCCATCGAGGCGGGCGCAACGCGCCCCCGCGATGTCTTCGTCCGTAACCAGTGCACGGCCCAGTGCGCCAAATGCGTTTGTGAGATGCGAGAGATGATCCAGGACAGCCGCGAATCCTTCGCCATGGCGGCCGAATAAGGCCCTGCCCTCTCCCCCGGGAGATTCAGTCGCATTTTCAATGTGGTGATAAGAGTTCGCATAAGAACATCATCGACGTTTGCATGCTAAAACCAGCGCTCACAGCCGGTGATTCAAGACGGTCGGGTCGACCGCCGCGCCGCTGACGGAAAGAATGACGATGAAGGGCGATCCCGCGATCATCCGCACCCTCAATGCGGTGCTGACCAACGAACTGACGGCGGTGAACCAGTATTTCCTGCACGCCCGGATGTTCGAGAGCTGGGGCCTGAAACACCTCGGCCAGATCGTCTATGACGAATCGATCGGCGAGATGAACCACGCCGACATGCTGATCAAGCGGGTGCTGTTCCTCGACGGCCTGCCCAATATGCAGGATCTGCACAAGCTGAAGATCGGCGAGAACGCCATCGAATGCCTCGGGGCCGACCTGCAGCTGGAAATCGGTGGCCGCGAAACGGTGATGGCCGGCGTGGCCCAGTGCGAGGCGGCCCGGGACTTTGTCAGCCGTGACATCCTGATGCGCATCCTCAGCGACACCGAGGAGCATATCGACTTCCTCGAGGCCCAGTTCAAACTGATCGAACAGCTGGGCGAGCAGAACTATCTGCAGTCGGCCATGACCGAGATCGCGCCGGACAAGAGCGCGACGGGGAACTGACCCCCGACGCCGCCCATTCCCTTCAAGAACGAAGGGAGACGGCATGACCACGATCGACACCGCATTAGACGATGCGCGGGAGGCCGCGACCGGTTTGCTGAACGCAGAGGGTCGACGCCCGGGCCATGTGCTGCTGGGGATCGGCCTGACGGTCGGATTCGCGCTGGCGGCGACCGTGTTCGCAACGCGGACTATGGCGGCGACCCGCGATCAACCGGGTGATGGCCATGCCCCGGTGACGGAGCGGCCGCGCGGGCCGCTCAGCCTGATCCTGCCGGCGGTGTTCTCGGTCACGACCCTGTCGGCCGTGCGCGTGTGGAACGCCCCGCGGGCGCGCGAGCGGACGGTGGCAATGGCGCTGTGGGCCGCGGCGCAGGCGCTGAACGCCGTGTGGATCGCCCTGCGCCCGGCGGGACGCGGCCTGCAGATCGCGGCCGCCATGTCGTCGGCGGGGATGGCGGCGGCCTTCGCCCATGAGGCCCGCAAGATCGATGCCCGCGCCGGCAAGATGGCCTCGCCCATGGGCGGGGGGGTGCGGATGGCGAACAAGGTCGAGGACAAGGCCGCGGAGGCGACCCTGCACTGAGCGACCCGCGCCCAAGCCCGCGCCTTGCCGGATGGCGCGGCTTCCTCTACGGACTGCGCCCGTTCTCGCGCGCGTCGTTGTCCGATGCAGCGCGCCTCAAATCCCTTTCCGAGACACCCATGGCGAAGATCAACGGCAACACCATCAAGCCCGGCATGGTCCTTGAGCACAACAAGGGCCTGTGGGTCGTGACCAAGGCCAGCCACGTCAAGCCCGGCAAGGGCGGCGCCTTCGCCAACGTCGAGGCCAAGAACCTCGAGACCGGCAACAAGCTGAACGAACGCTTCCGGTCGGAAGACAAGGTCGAGCGCGTCACGCTGGAGCAGAAGGACTTCTCGTTCCTGTACGAACAGGGCGACGCCCTGGTGTTCATGGACGACACAACCTACGAGCAGACCGAACTGCAGAAGGACTGGGTCGGCGAGGACCGGGTCGCCTATCTGCAGGACGGGATGAAGGTCGTCATCGAAATGCATGAGGACCGGCCGATCGGCCTGACCCTGCCTGATCAGGTCACGCTGGAAGTGGTCGAGACCGAGCCCACGGTGAAGGGCCAGACGGCCTCGTCGTCCTACAAGCCGGCCATCGCCAACAACGGGGTCCGCATCATGATCCCGCCCTATATGGGCGTGGGCGAGCGGATCATCGTCGACACCGCGACCGGCGAATACGTCCGCCGCGCCGAGTAGTGATTAGTGCTGGTGAGTAGTGATTGGTAACTCCGGCACCTGAGGCTGGGATCGGGCCAGCTGCCCCGGCACCAATCACTACTCACTGATCACTCTTCACTAGCCACCCCCACTCGGCCCCATCCGGGGCCGTTGAACTTCTCCGCATCTCCGGGCCGCGCGCCTTTTCAGGACATGCCGGACCAGGAGATCCCCCATGGCCCTCGCCTCCGCCCTTCTCACCGTCATGCTGGACGCGGTTCGCAAGACCGCCCGGCCGATGCTGCGCGACTTCGGCGAGGTCGCCCAGCTGCAGGTGTCGCGCAAGGGGCCCGGCGACTTCGTCACCGCCGCCGATATCCGGGCCGAGGACACCCTGTACGAACTGCTGATGAAGGCCCGCCCCGGCTACGGCTTCCTCGGCGAGGAGCGCGGCATGATGGAGGGGACGGACAAGTCCCACATGTGGATCGTCGACCCGATCGACGGCACCACCAACTTCATGCACGCCATGCCCCATTTCGCCATCACCGTGGGCCTGCAGCGGACGACGCCGGACGGCCATTCCGAGATCGTCGCGGGCGTGACCTACAATCCGGTGATGAACGAGCTGTTCTGGGCCGAAAAGGGCAAGGGCTGCTATCTGAACGACACGCGCATCCGGGTCGCCGGGCGCCGCGACCTGTCGGAAAGCCTGATCGCCACCGGCCTGCCCTTCATAGGCAAGACCGGCCACGCCCAGGCCATCAAGGACCTCCACGCCATCGGTCAGCGGGTGGCGGGCATCCGCCGTCTCGGCTCGTCGGCCCTGGACCTCGCCTGGGTCGCGGCGGGGCGCTACGACGCCTATTATGAGCGCAACCTCCAGCCCTGGGACGTGGCGGCCGGCATATTGTTCGTCACCGAGGCCGGCGGCGTGGTCACCACCATCGACGGCGAGGGCCGGCCGGAGACGGGGGCGCAGATCCTGGCGACCAACTCGGAACTGCATCCGCACCTGCTGAAGGTGCTGCGGGGAAGCTGATCCGCGGGCCGCATCCCGAGGGGACTTGCGAGACCGCCACGCGCGCCGGACACTGCGCGGGGGGCCAGCCATGCAGGGGTTCGTTTGCAAAGCGGTACGGCTGATCGGCGGCGCAGCGCTGCTGATGCTGGCCAGTTGCGCCCATGTCGGCCCCGGTAGCGGAGAGGCCGCGGGCGCACCCGGGTGTCGTCAGGAGACGCCGGAGGTCTTCGTGCTGGAAGGCAGGATCACGCCGGCGCTCGCGACCTGCGTGGCGGCGGCGTTTCAGCCGACCACGCGGGAGGTGATCCTGAACAGCATGGGCGGCGACGTGGCGTCCGCTCTGGATATCGCCGGACAGTTCGAGGGCCGCCGCCTGACGATGCGGGTGCGCGGGCAATGCAACTCCTCCTGCGCCAACTATTTCCTGCCGCTGGCCGGGCGGATCGTGGTCGAGCCGGGGGCGCTGATCCTGCTGCACGGCGGCGTCGATCCGTGGACGGTGGAGCGCACGCGGCAGCAGCGGCCGGCCGGTCCCGATCCGACCGGGTCTGGCGGTCCGGGCGCCCTGGCGGCGCGCCAGGCCGATTTCGCGGCGCAGAACCGCATCCCGCCGGGCTGGCTGCTGTACCGGGAAGCCCGATCGGACGGCCTCGTCGTGAAGGGTCTGTCCCGGAGCCTGCGGCCGCGGGGTCGATCCGTGCTGGTCGAGGAGCCGATGCTGCGGTCCTGCCTGACCGGGGCGGACATTGAGCCCTACCAGGACGACCTGCGCCGGCGCTGGCTGGGGTCGTACCGGCGCCTCGGCCTGTACCTGTCCCGGATCGAGCCCAGCGGGGCGACGGTCTGTGTGCCGGGCGCCTGAAGGCGCAATGGGCGCCGGCGGACGGATCAGGCCGCTCTGATCCGGCGGCGTCCGGGGGCAGGGAGTCTTGTACTCCGGCGAAAAAATGTGGGCCGCAATTTCCGCGGTACAGGCATCGCCCGCTGAGGACGGTTCGCCGGCCCCTGGGGGGCGGCGGCGGCGGGTTCGACGGTGTCAAAGACCAGGCCCGGCGGGCATTTCAAAACTTGCCCATGGTTGCGTCAGAAGTGGTCGCAGGGTGGTTTCGGGGCGACGGAGGCGCGCCTCGCAGGGGGCGGAAGTAGCGGATTCCTGTCCTCAAAAGGGCGGGTTGGAGGGGGCGAGAGTCTCCATGTCGGCGGACGCTGCCGACGACGAACCTCTGATCCGTCACCCTCGGGCTTGACCCGAGGGTCAGAGGCGGGTGGCGGTCGCGATGAGGACGCTGACATGCTGGCGGACACCGAGCGGCGGAACGTCTGATCCTCGGGTCAAGCCCGCGGATGACGGCGACGAGATGGGACCTGGAACCCGCTGGAGCGGCCGTACGGGAGGGACGCCAGGGGCGTCGGGACAAGGCCCGCCTTCCACCCCCCGCGCGACCCCGACGGCGTCTGCTGCCGGGGCGAAGCCGAACGTCCGGAAAGGGGTGCGATGCCATTGACCGAGTCCGACCCGAAGCGGACATTAGGGAGCGGGACTGCTACGCGCATCGGGGAAACGGATCGGGTATCAAATACAATCTCGAAGCCACCGATGGACGCCCGCAGTGTTGGCTCTGGCTTCGCTCATGACGAGTTGCGCCCCTGACGGCAACCCGCGAGAGCCTCTGTTGGGGGCTATCGTGCCGTTCGAACGTAAAGGGGAGCCACCAACCTTTGCGACGATATGTCGGTATGAGTTCTCTGAGCGGGTGAAGCCCTTCTCCATCATTGAAGTCGGCCTGACTGAGGGCGTGCAGACCTGCTTCTCGGACGGAAGAGGTCGCGCGTTCATTCCACTCAGACGAGACCGCTGTCCTACCATCTTGGGAGTAGAGGGTACGCAGACGACCCGAGCGGCTGCCGAAGAGGAGTTCTTCCGATGCTCTGCGGCCTACCAACCAAGCTCGCGAACCGTAACGGATGTTGTCCTCTACCGGCCCAACCCAGCCTACGCAGGCGATGCCGATTTTCTGACTTTTGGATTGGACGTAGGGGCTCTCGTAACCGCAGACATGCTCCCGGCCACGCACTTCGGGTTTGGGGCGGACGCTGTCTGTTTGGAAGGCCCTAACGGGCGGGAGATCATCCAACATATCGCCGAGGCAGAAATTGCGCTTGAGGAGGAGTTGTCTGTCTTGGTGGAGCGCGGAACCTGCCGGGCGTTAGTGCCGCGTCTGCTTGGTCGCGCGTGGCCCGAGATTGGAGGCCCTGACAACCGCTAACCGCGTGAGGCCAGCGTCCGCTTCCCCCCCCCACAGCCGACTTCCGGAACGTCCGCCTGAAGCGCACCCCGTCGCTTCCCCCTCACCCGATCAGCGATCGCGCCGCCGCCCGCGCCTCATCCGTCACCACCGCCCCCGACAGCATCCGCGCGATCTCCTCCCGCCGGGCCTCGTCGTCCAGCGCATCCACCGTCGTCGTAGTCACCCCGCCGGCATCGGCTTTCCGTACCTTCCAGTGGGCGTGGCCGCGCGCCGCGACCTGGGGGCTGTGGGTGACGACGAGGACCTGGGCGCCGGTCGAGAGCCGCTCGAGGCGGGCACCGACGGCCGAGGCCACGGCGCCGCCGACGCCCTGGTCGACCTCGTCGAAAATCATCACCGGCTGGCGCTGGTCCTCGCGACCGGCCAGGGCCGCCTTCATGGCGAGGGCGAAACGGGCCAGTTCGCCGCCCGAGGCGATGGCGTCCAACGGGCCGAAGGCGGCGCCGGCATTGGTGGCGATCTCGAAGCGGATGGTCTCGACGCCCAGTGGGCCGCGGCGGCCCTCGGCCACCGGCTCGAAGGCGACGCGGAAGCGGGCGCGGTCCAGTTTCAGCGGGCCGAGCTCGGTCATCACCGAGGCGGTCAGGCGATCGGCCGCGGCCTCGCGCGCCGAGGTCAGCAGCATGGCGGCGACGTCGTAGGATTCGCGCGCGGCGGAGGCGGCGCGTTCGGCGGCGGTGATGGCCTCGGCCCCGTCCTCGATCAGCCGCAGCCGTTCGCGGAAGCGGACGCGCAGGACCGGCAGGCTGTCCACGGAGGTGTTCAGCTTCCGGGCGGCGGCGCGCAGGGCGAACAACCGCTCCTCGGCCTTGTCGAGGCGGCCGGGCTCGAAGTCGAAGGCGTTGGCGGCGGCGTCGACGCAGGCGATGGCCTCTTCCGCCTCGACCATGGTGCGGTCAATGGCCTCGGCGGCGGCGGACAGTTTTTGCAACAGCGGGTGTTCGGGGTCCGTGCCCGCCTGCCCGGCCCGCGTTCGCGCATGCTCGACGGCGCGCAGGGCGGCCGACAGCTTCTGGGATAGTTTGTCGCCGCCCAGCTGGGTGCGGGCGTCGGCGAGGTCGGCGACGGCTTTTTCCGCGGCGCCGAGGATGGCGCGTTCGCCGGCCAGTTCGGTCTCCTCGTCGGCGCGCGGGTCCAGTTCGTCGAGGTCGGCGAGGTTCTGCGTCAACTCTTCGGCGTGGGCCGCGGCGTCGGCGGCGGCGGCCTTGAGATCGGCGACGGTTCGGTCGGCGGCCTTCAGTTTTTCGGCGGCGGCGGCGACGCCGTCCAGCTGGGGCTGCAGGCCGCCGTAGGTGTCGAGCAGGGCGCGGTGGGTCTTCCAGTCCAGCAGGCCGACGGTCTCGTGCTGGCCGTGGACCTCGACGAGGGCCTGGCCGATCTCGCGCAGGGCCGTCACGCCGGCGGGCTGGTCGTTGACGAAGGCGCGGCTGCGGCCGTCGGCGGCCACGGTGCGGCGCAGGATGAGCTCCTCGCCCGCGGCGACGTCGAAGCCGCGCTCGGCGATCAGGGCGATCAGGGCGGGATCGTCGGGGGCGGTGAAGACGGCGGTGGCCGAGGCCTGTTTGGCCCCGGCCCTCACAAGGCCCGCGTCAGCCCGCGCGCCGAGAGCGAGGCCGAGGGCGTCGAGGATGATCGACTTGCCGGCCCCGGTCTCGCCGGTCAGCACGGTCAGTCCGCTGTCGACCTCGAGATCGAGGGCGTCGACCAGCACGATGTCGCGGATGGACAGGGCGGTCAGCATGGGCCCGCTCCGTCGAAGGTCACGGGATCGGGAGCGCGGGGATCAGGATGAGGCAAAGCGAATCGATCTCTCTGGCGACGCCGGAGAATGCTGGCCAATCGCGCCCCGGGTAAAGCCCGAGGTTAGCGGAACATATCGGAAACGTCAGCCCGGAATGATCCGGCGCAGCCAGCTTTCGCGCTGGCCGGTGGGGGCGACGTCCGGCTGGCGCCCGTCTTCGGACAGCAGGGCGTAGGCCTCGGCGTACCAGGGGCTGCCCGGATAGTTGAAGCCCAGCACGGCCCCGTTGCGGGTCGCCTCTTCCTTCAGGCCGAGGACCAGATTGACCTCGACCAGCCGGTACAGGGCCTCGGGCGTATGCGAGGTGCGCTGGTAGGATTCGTTGTCGATCACGGTCTTGTAGCGGTTGATCGCCGCCAGAGGCTGGCCGGCGCGCTGGTAATAGCGGCCGATGGCCATCTCCTTGCCCGCCAGCTGGTCGTTGACCATGTCGATCTTGACCGAGGCGTCGGTGGCGTAGGAGGTGCCGGGGTAGCGGCGCTGCACATCGCGGAGGCCGTCGAGGGCGGCCTGCGCATAGCCCTGGTCGCGGCCCACGTCGGTGATCTGCTCGAAATTGCACAGGGCCTTCATGTAGAAGGCATAGGGCGCGCTGGGATTGCCGGGGAACAGCTGGATGAAGCGGTCCGAGGCGGCGATCGCTTCGGGATAGTCGTTGTTCTGATAGTGGGCGTAGATCTGCATCAGGATCGCGCGGCGCGACCATTCCGAATACGGATGCTGGCGCTCGACCTCCTGGAAATAGTCGATGGCGTCGGCCCAGCGCTGGCGTTCGAGGCGCTGATAGCCGGTGTTGTAAAGCGCCTCGACCGGGCGTTCCTCATAGGCGAGGCGCGGGCGGTCCCGGCTGCCGGCGCAGGCCGAGATCGTCAGGGCCGATACAGCCACGGTGGCGAGGATCAGGCCGGCGCGGAACTTGGAAGCAGGCAAGGACGACCTCAATTGCAAACCGGCGAGCGCCGCCCGACGGCCCCTCCGAAAAATAGACGCGATCTCTACACCAGCGAACCCGCCCGCGCCAATGCGCGAAGAAGTCCGTCGAAAAGACCCGCCGCAGCTTGCCGCAGGCCACTCCGCTGGTATGTAGCGCCAACGCCAATCCGGCATTCTCAGCCGGGCGATGACGGCGAAAGGATGACCGGACATGAAGCTGCTCTCTGGCAACTCCAACCGGACGCTGTCCCAGGCCATCGCCGCCCACATCGATATGCCGCTGACCAAGGCCCAGGTGAAGCGGTTCGCCGACAATGAGGTGTTCGCGGTCATCGAAGAGAACGTCCGCGGCGAGGATGTGTTCGTCATCCAGTCGACCAGCTATCCGGCCAACGACAATCTGATGGAGCTGCTGATCATGACCGATGCGCTGGTGCGCGCCTCGGCCAAGCGGATCACGGCGGTCATGCCCTATTTCGGCTATGCCCGGCAGGACCGGAAGACCGGCGGCCGCACCCCGATTTCGGCCAAGCTGGTGGCCAATATGATCACCCGGGCCGGGGCCCACCGGGTCCTGACCATGGATCTCCATGCGGGCCAGATCCAGGGCTTCTTCGACATCCCGACCGACAATCTGGTCGCCACCCCGGTGCTGGCCCAGGATATCAAGGACCACTATCCGCGCGGCGACGACCTGATGATCGTGTCGCCCGATGTCGGCGGCGTGGTACGGGCGCGGTCGCTGGCCTCGCGGCTCAACGCCGACCTCGCCATCGTCGACAAGCGCCGCCAGCGGGCGGGCGAGAGCGAGGTCATGAATATCATCGGCGACGTCGAGGGCCGGCGCTGCATCCTGTTCGACGATATCGTCGACTCCGGCGGCACACTGGTGAATGCGGCCAAGGCGCTGATGGACAACGGGGCGACCGAGGTCTCCGCCTATATCAGCCATGGCGTGCTGTCCGGACCCGCAGTCCAGCGCGTCACCGACGGCCCGCTGAAGGAACTGGTCATCACCGATTCGATCGAACAACCGCATGAGGTCTCGGCCTGCGCCAAGATCCGCACGGTGTCGGTGGCGCCGCTGATCGGCGAGGCCATTCGCCGGATCGCCAACGAGGAATCGGTCTCGAAACTGTTCGATTGATGCGACGGCGCGACACTCCGCCGCCGCATTGACGTCCATACTCGGGCGTTTGCTGCCGAAGGCTGATTGAGGAGTCCCGATGCAAACGGCTTTCCTGCGCCGAGGCCTGTCCGTCGCCGCCGTCGTCACCGCCGTCGTCCTTGCCGGTTGCGCATCCGGCGCCGCCGAGGAAGAGGCCGCGCGCGCCGCCGCCGAAGCCGCGGCCGCGGCCCATCGCGCACCGCCGGTCTCGCTCGGAGACAGCGTGGCCGATTCCGCCTCCATCTATCTGGCCTTCACCCGCGACATGGCGGCGATCGAGGGTGGCTTTGAAAGCCCCGAGGCGGTGCAGGCCGCCCTGCGAAGGGGGTCGGCCTATAACCCTGATCAGCTATCGCAGGGTCTGATCGCCTACGCCTCGATCATCGCCCTTCAGTCGCCGGAGTTCGTCGCCGGGGTGCGCCAGTACGCCAGCCACCGGCCGACCCGCGAAAGGCTGGTCACCGGCATCATCGCGGACCCGCGCCAGGCGTCGTATCTGCCCGGGTCGCAGGCCGCCGCCGGGCTGATCATGGCCGCCCTGCGCAACGACATCGACGCCCTCTCTCGCGCCGCGGACTCGATCGAGAACGACGCCTATGCGGTCCAGGCGCGACAAGACCCGCGCCGGAGATGGGCGGTGACGCCCGGCGGAGATCCGGTCGGCCGTCTCGATGCCGCCAAGGCGCGGTCGAGTGAGCCCATGCGCCCCTCGGCCGCCGACGCCGCCGGCCTGCTGGCCGCCGCGCACAGCGGCGCCGGCCTGCCGGTGTCAGGCAGTGTTCGCCAACCACCCTATCCGCTTGCCGTCGAACGGGCCCTCGCGCTCGCGGCCCTGGCCGCCCTCGGCGCGGCCGGCGACGCCGCCCGCGCCGACACCGACGCCCTTCAGCGGGAGCCTGTCAGCCAGGCTTGTCTGGCTTCGTCCAAATTGAATCTGTTCCAGTGCCTCGCCGCCTCACGGCCCAGTTATGAGGACATGTTCTGCCTGGGCCGCCACATTGTTCGCGATCTCGCCACCTGCACCCGCGGAGTCGCCATGCCGGCCGCCGTGGTCTCGGTGTCGGACGTCGTCCCGGTCGGGCCGCCCGTCGCCCCGGCCGCCGCGCCGCCCGTCATCGTCACGCCGCCGACCACGCCCCCGGCTGCTCCGGCGCCGTCGTCGAGGCCGGCGCCTTCGCCGACAGAAAGGCTGAACACGGGCGCAAACACGCCGGAGTGATCAAATTCGGCCTGCGAGCCGGTCGGGGCCTGCCGCCAAGCTGGGATTAACGCTCGGCGAACCATTCTGACCGCGATATAAGGCTCTGTCAGTCATTGCGCGCCCGACCATGGGGGCGCCGAGGATCGCTGGGGGTCACAGTATGATGAATGTTCAAGCACGCCGAAGTCTGGTGCTCGCCGCCCTCGCCGGCGTCTTTCTGGCCAGCTGCGCCACCCCTGAGCCGGAGCCAGCGCCGCCCCCGCCGCCGCCGCCGCCGCCTGTTCTCAGCCTGAACGCGGGCGTGGCCGAGGCCGCCTCCATCTATGTCACCTTCATGCGCGAAGCGGCCATGATAGAGGCCGGATTCACCAGCGCCGCGGCGATCCAGGACGCGATCCGCAGGGGCGCCGCCTATGAACCGGCCCAGTTGTCCCGCGGCATGATCGCCTATGGCGCGATCCTCGCCCTGCAGTCCCCTGAGTTCGTCCAGGGCGTCCGCACCTACGCCCCCGATCCGGCTGTCCGGCAGCAGGTGGTCGCCCGCATCGTCGCCGATCCCGCCTATGCCGCGACCCTGCCCGGCGCCGACGCCGCAGCCGGCCTGATCATCGACACCATCGGCCGCGATTCGGCAGCCATGCTCCTGATCGCCGATGCGGTCGAGGAGGACGCCTACACCATCCAGGGGCGCGGCGATCCGCGCCGCCGCTGGGCCACGGTGCCTGTCGCCGACAGATCTGTCAGGCTGGAAGGCGCCAAGGCCCTGTCAGCGGTGAACATGTTGCCGTCGGCCGAGGAATCCGCCCGGTTGTTCGCGGCGGCGAACACGGGCTCAGGCCTGTCGTTGTCGTCGGCCCAGGCCGGACCGCCCTACACGCCCGCCGTCGTTCGCGCGCTCGCCCTCGCGGCGCTGGCCGCGCTCGGAGCCGGGGGCGATGACGCCCGCGCCAACACCGAAGCCCTGACCGTTGAGCAGAACAGCGAGTTCTGCCTCAACATGTCCAAGCTGATGCTGTTCCAGTGCCTCGCGGCCTCGCGACCAAGCTACGAGGACATGTTCTGCATTGGACGCCACGTGGCCCGCGATCTGGCCACCTGCACGGCCCAGAACATCACCCCGGTTCCGCTGCAAACGCCGGCCACGGCTGTGGCCGGCGGCGCACCCGACGCAACACCCGTGGCGGCGGAGGCGGCGGCGGTTTCGACCCTGGCGACCTCGGCCCTGAACGGCGGGCGCTGAGTCCGGCTTATTCGGCGGGCGTCGTCGCTTGTGGCGGTTGCGTCCGGGTGTTTTGGCGTGTAATGACCCGCGCTCTTGAATTCAGGGTCCTTGACCCCGCCGCGCGGGCTGAATGGTCAGCGCGGCGTTTATGTTATTGAGGCGTGGCGATGGCCGAGATCATTCTGAACGTCGATGTCCGTGATGGCGTCGGCACCGGCGGCGCCCGCGCCGCGCGTCGTGCGGGCATGGTCCCGGGCGTGCTGTACGGCGGCGACAAGGCCCCCGTGGCCATCGCCGTGAACGAGCGCGACTTCCGCAAGTCGCTCTACACCGGCAAGCTTCTGGGCCATCTGGTGACGCTGAAGTACGGCGACGAAAGCCAGCCGGTCATCGCCCGCGATGTCCAGTTCGACCCGGTGTCCGACCGTCCTCTGCACTTCGACCTCATGCGCGTCGACGAGAAGCAGACGATCAAGATCGAAATCCCGGTCCACTTCATCAACCAGGACCAGTGCGAGGCCTTCCGTCAGGGCGGTTCGCTGGAAATCGTCCGTCACTCCGTCGAGGTGAAGGTCCGCGCGGATCACATCCCGGAAGATCTGATCGTCGACCTGGCCGGCCACAAGATGGGCGACACCATCCGCTGGTCTGACCTCAAGGGCACGCAAGACGTCGAGCCGACCATCACCGACCGTGACTTCGTGATCGCCTCGATCAAGACGTCTTCGGCCGCCATCTCGGCCGCCGCGGACGAGGCCCAGGACGCAGAAGTCGCCGCCGAGGTCGAAGCGACCGAACAGGCTGCGACCGCCGAGGCCGAAGCCACGGACGACAAAGCCGAGGGCTGATCGGCTCTCGACAACCTGCTACTGGAACGGCCCCATCCGGAGACGGACGGGGCCGTTTCCTTTTCCGGACCTCGCGCCATGATCATCATCGCCGGCCTGGGCAATCCGGGCGCCAAGTATCAGGGCAACCGCCACAACATCGGCTTCATGGCCGCCGACGAGATCGCCCGTCGCTGGTCGTTCGGGCCCGAGCGGGCCAAATTCCAGTCTGTGATCCGCGAGGGCGAGGTCGAGACGGCGAACGGTCGGGTCAAGATCCTGCTGATGAAGCCCCAGACCTTCATGAATGAGAGCGGCCGGGCCGTGGCCGAGGCGGCGCGCTTCTACAAGGTCCAGCCGTCAGAGGTCATCGTCTTCCATGACGAGATCGATCTGGCCCCCGGCCGGTTCCGCATGAAGACCGGCGGCGGGGCCGCGGGCCAGAACGGCGTGCGCAGCCTGATCAGCCAGCTGGGTCCCGACTTCCGCCGCGCCCGCATGGGCGTCGGCCATCCGGGCGAGCCGCAGCTGGTGCATGGCCATGTGCTGAGCGATTTCCACAAGGCCGACCGGACCTGGCTGGAGCCGATGCTGGACGCCGTCGCCGGCGCCCTGCCCTTCGCCCTCGCCGGCGATGACGAACGCTACCAGGCCGAGGTCATGCGTCTGGCCCCGGCGCCGAAATTCAGTCCGCGACAGGCGGCGCAGGACGCCGCTCGGGGCGAATAGCCGCGCTTCCCATTCGCCGTCGCGCCCGTTAGTGCGGACGGGCATCTCTTCAAGGCCTGACCCATGACCCGTACTCCGCTCTTCGCCTTCGCCTTGCTCGCCCTGGCGGCCTGCAACTCGGGCGGAGGCCCCGCCGAACCGGCGACCGTGCAGGCCGCGGACGCGATCTGCCGTCCGACCCCCGTCGGCCGCCAGATGACGGGCTGCTACCTGACCCTCACAACCGCGAGCGCAGACCGGCTGGTTTCGGCCAGCAGCCCCGACGCCAATATGGTGCAGATCCATGAGAGCCGGATCGAGAGCGGCATGATGATGATGGCCGAGCTGAGAGAGGGCCTTGCCCTTCCGGCCGGCGAGACCGTGGCGCTGGCCCCGGGCGGCAATCACCTGATGCTGATGGGGGTCGCGGAGCCGCTGGTAGCCGGGGATACGGTCACCCTGACCCTGACCTTCGAGACATCGGCGCCGCTCGAGGTGACCGCGACCGTCGGCCAGCCTCCCCTCCCGCAAGGCGATCCCTCCGCGGCGCCGGACGCCGGCTGAGGTCGACCGAAACGCCCGACCTGACAAACCGGTCGCGACCGGCTAAAGGCTCGCGCTCACGAGGAACCTCCCCAAGACCATGGCCCTGAAAGTCGCGATCGTCGGCCTGCCCAATGTCGGCAAGTCCACCCTGTTCAACGCCCTGACCAAGACGGCCGCCGCCCAGGCCGCCAACTATCCGTTCTGCACCATAGAGCCGAACACGGGCGACGTGGCCGTGCCCGAGCCGCGGCTTGACGCCCTGGCCGCCATCGCCGGGTCCAAGGAGATCATCCCGTCGCGGATCACCTTCGTCGACATCGCCGGCCTGGTGCGCGGCGCGTCCAAGGGCGAAGGCCTGGGCAACCAGTTCCTGGCCAATATCCGCGACTGCGACGCCGTGGCCTTCGTGGCCCGCTGCTTCATCGACGACGACATCACCCATGTCGAGAACCGCATCGATCCGATCTCCGACCTCGAGATCATCGAGACCGAGCTGATGCTGGCCGACCTGGAAAGCCTCGAGAAGCGGGTCGTCAACGTCGAGAAGAAGGCCAAGGGCGGCGACAAGGAAGCCCAGACCACCCTGCGTCTGATCAACATGGCGCTGACGCCCCTGCGCGCCGGCAAGCCCGCCCGCATTGTCGAGGTGTCAAAGGAGGACGAGAAGGCGTGGCACATGCTGCAGCTGCTGACCTCCCTTCCCGCCCTGTATGTGTCCAACGTCGACGAAAACTCGGCCGACAAGGGCAATGAGCTTTCTGACCTGGTCGCCGCGCGGGCCGCACAGGACAACGCCAAGTCCGTCGTCATCTCGGCCAAGATCGATTCCGAACTGGCCGTGCTCGACGCCGACGAACAGGCCGAATTCCTTGAGAGCCTGGGCCTCGCCGAACCGGGTTTGAACCGTCTGATCCGCGAGGCCTACGCCCTGCTGGGGCTGCAGTCCTATTTCACCGTGGGCCCCAAGGAGGCGCGCGCCTGGACCATCCCCATCGGGGCCACCGCGCCCCAGGCGGCCGGCGTAATCCACACCGATTTCGAGAAGGGCTTCATCCGCGCCGAGACCATCGCCTATGACGATTTCGTCTCCCTCAAGGGCGAGGCCAAGGCCCGCGAGGCCGGCAAGCTGCGCGCCGAGGGCAAGGCCTATGTCGTCAAGGACGGCGACGTGATGCATTTCCTGTTCAACTAGGGCGCAGAGGTCGGCGAGGCCGCCGGCGCCGGGCACCGTGCCAGACGCACGACAGCGTCGTTGCGGTTCAACCAGGTCAGGCGCATGACATCGCCCTGAACCGCCAGCCTTACACGCTCGCTCGAGGTCTGCCCCTCGGCCGCACAGGCCAGAACCACTTCATAGCCGTCGGCGACCTGGCTGATCGAGCGGATGTCGCAGCTGTTCTCATAGCCCTCGAAACGGGTCGTGGTGATCGCGATCGGCTGCGCATCTCCCCCGGGGTTGGCGCACCAGGTCAGATTGGCGGCCCAGCGCCCGACGAAGGTCTGGGGACCCGACCCCGGCATCACCGTGCCGACCCCGGGCGGCGGCGTCGGCGGCGGGGCCTGGGCCTCAGCCGTATTGATCGCCGGCGCCGGCGCGGTCGGCGGATTGACGTCGGACGGGCCGCACGCCGCGAGGGCGAAGACAATCAGGGTGACAGGACGATGCAGCTTCATGCCGGACGGAACGTCTCGAGACCGGCAAGGCTCCCGCGCTCGCCCCGATCACGAATTCACGGCCAAGCTTGCATCGCCGGGGAGATTTTGCGACCCGTTCTGCCGTGGTCGAGAACAAGGGGATGTCCCGCATGACTCAGAACACCAACCCTTGGGCGGCGCAGATCGATCCGCTGGCCCAGGATGTCGCCGCAGTGCTCCGCCGGATGGGTGGCTCGGCCCATCAGCGCGATGTGGTCCAGTGCGTGGCGGCCATGAAACGCCAGCGGGGCGAGAACGTCGGTCAGGACCTCGCCAACCGGATCGTCGAGGTGTTCGAGAAATACCGCGACCTGTTCTTCAAGCCGTTCGGCGAAGGTTCGATGCGGTGGGCGTTGCAGCCGGGCGTCGCCTGAGCCATCCAGGCCAGAGAGCGAAAAGGCGCGCCACCGCAAGGGGGCGCGCCTTCGTCGTTTCAGCGGCCGTCCGGTCCTAGAAGCGGCGGACGTAGCTCAGGCCATAGGTGTCCAGCTCGCCGCCGTCGTTGCGGAAGTCGCGGCGGGTCCAGTCGGCGCGGAGGCCGTTCTGGGCGTCGAAATAGTAGTTGGCGCCGGCGCCGTAGTTGACGCTTTCGCCGTCTTCGGTGACCGAAAAGCCGGCGACGTCAGCCTTGATCCGGGTCGTGCCATAGCCGAGGCGACCGAACAGTTCGAAATTCGGGCTGATCGGCAGGGTTCCGACGACATAGGCCGCGGCGTCGTACTCATGGGACAGATCGCCCGTGATCCCGGCGACGGTCACGTCGTCGTCCTTGACGCCGAGCGAGGCTTCACCCTCGACGCCGAAATACGGATTCACCTTGGCGGTGATACGGCCGGTGATGGCGCCCAGATTGGCGTCATCGCCATCCAGAACGGTGTAGCCGACCGAACCCGAGACTTGCGGATTCGAAATGCTCTGGGCCATGGCGGGCGCCGCGATCAGAGTAAGAGCGGCGGTGGCGAGAAGAATGTTACGCATTGTTTCTTGTATCCTCTAGATGTGGCAACCAGCGGCTGCCAGCCCCATCCAGCGAAGACACAAATGGGTCGCCGAAAGCGGCGTTCCAGTGGCGCCCGGATACATTACGGCGGCTGTGTGGGCCGAAGCACAGACCGCGTTACTTCAACCAAGACAGTTTTGTGGCATTGAGATCAGTCCGGGATCAGCGGTCCTTCTCGCGCTCCGTCCCGGCCCGGGCGTGCAGCGCGGCCTGGGCCGCGGCGAGCCGGGCGATGGGCACGCGGTAGGGCGAGCAGCTGACGTAGTCGAGGCCGACCTCCTCGCAGAAGGCGATCGAGGACGGGTCGCCGCCGTGTTCGCCACAGATGCCCATCTTCATGCCCGGCCGGGCGGCCCCGCCCCGCTCGGCGGCGATGCGGATCAGGTCGCCGACACCGTCCCGGTCGAGGCGGACGAAGGGATCGGTCTCGAAGATGCCCTTGTCCATATAGGCCTGCAGGAAACGGCCGGAGTCGTCGCGACTGATGCCGAAGGTGGTCTGGGTCAGGTCGTTGGTGCCGAAGGAGAAGAATTCGGCGTATTCCGCCAGGTCGGCGGCGCGCAGGGCGGCGCGGGGCAGTTCGATCATGGTGCCGACGAGGTATTCGACCCGGTCCCCGGCCTCGGCGAAGACGGCCTCGGCGGTGCGGTCGGTCAGTTCGCGCAGATATTTCATCTCCAGCCCGAGGGCGACCAGCGGGTGCATGATCTCGGGGATGGGGGCCTCGGCCGCCGTCTTCTTGACCTCCAGCGCCGCCTCGAGGATGGCGCGGACCTGCATCTCGTAGATCTCGGGATAGGCGACGCCGAGGCGGCAGCCGCGGTGGCCGAGCATGGGGTTGGTCTCGTGCAGCTCCCTGGCCCGGCGCTTCAGCTTGGCGGCGTCGAGGCCCTGGGTGACCGCCAGGGCGTCAATCTCGGCGTCGGTGTGGGGGATGAACTCGTGCAGCGGCGGGTCGAGCAGGCGCACCGTCACCGGCAGGCCGGCCATAATGGTGAACAGTTCGACGAAGTCGGCCTTCTGGAACGGCGCGATCTTCGCCAGGGCGGCGCGGCGGCCGGCCTCGTCGTCGGCGAGGATCATCTCGCGCACGGCGGCGATGCGGGCGTCATCGAAGAACATGTGCTCGGTGCGGCACAGGCCGATGCCCTCGGCACCGAAGCCGCGCGCGGTCTTCGCATCCAGCGGCGTCTCGGCATTGGCGCGGACGCGCAGGCGCCGAACCTTGTCGGCCCAGGCCATCAGGGTCTGGAAATCGCCGGTCAGCTCCGGCTCGATCATGGCCACAGCGCCGTCCAGCACCTCTCCCTTCGAACCGTCGATGGTGATGACCTCGCCCGCCCTGAAGGTGCGGCCGCGGGCGGTGAAGGTCCCGGCCTTGTCGTCGATCGACAGTTCATTGATGCCGCAGACACAGGGACGGCCCATGCCGCGGGCCACGACGGCGGCGTGGCTGGTCATGCCGCCCCGGGCGGTGACGATGCCGCGGGCGGCGTGCATGCCGTGAATGTCCTCGGGCGAGGTCTCCTCGCGCACGAGGATGACGGCGTCGCCCAGCTGGGCCAGCCGCTCGGCCTCGTCGGCGTCGAAGACGATCTTGCCCGTGGCGGCGCCGGGCGAGGCCGGCAGGCCGGCGGCCACCACGGTGCGGCTGGCCTTCGGGTCCAGCGTCGGGTGGAGCAGCTGGTCCAGCGCCGAGGGCTCGACGCGGGAGACGGCCTCTTCCTCGGAGATCACGCCCTCGGCGGCGAGGTCGACGGCGATCTTGAGCGCCGACTTGGCCGTGCGCTTGCCGTTGCGAGTCTGCAGCATCCATAGCCGGCCCTGTTCGACCGTGAATTCGATATCCTGCATGTCGCGGTAGTGGCTCTCCAGCCGCCCGACAACATCGACGAACTCGGCGAAGACGGCCGGCATGGCCTCTTCCATCGAGGGGGCGGTCTCGCCCATCTCCTCGCGACCGGCGCGGGTCAGGGACTGGGGCGTGCGGATGCCGGCGACGACGTCCTCGCCTTGGGCGTTGATCAGGAACTCGCCATAGAGTTTGGCCTCGCCGGTCGAGGGATTGCGGGTGAAGGCGACGCCGGTGGCCGAGGTCCCGCCCATATTGCCGAAGACCATCGACTGGACATTGACCGCCGTGCCCCAGCTCTCGGGAATATCGTGCATGCGGCGATAGAATTTGGCCCGGTCGTTCATCCAGCTGGCGAAGACAGCCGAGACGGCCCCCCACAGCTGGTCGTGCGGGTCCTGGGGGAAGGGCTGGCCCAGCCGGTCCTCGACCACGGCCTTGTAGTCGGCGACGACCTTCTCCCAGTCGGCGGCGGACAGGTCGGTGTCGATGGTGACGCCGAGGCGGTCCTTGTGGTCGTCCAGCACCTCCTCGAAATCGTCGTGGCTGAGGCCGAGGACGACGCTGGAATACATGGTGATGAAGCGACGATAGCTATCGAAGGCGAAGCGGCGGTCGCCGGACAGGGCGGCCAGGCCCTCGACCGTCTGGTCGTTGAGACCGAGGTTGAGGACGGTGTCCATCATCCCCGGCATGGAGGCCCGGGCGCCCGAGCGGACCGAGACCAGCAGAGGGTTGGACGCGTCGCCGAAGGTCTTGCCGACGACCTGTTCGACCGTCTTGAGGCCGGCGGCGACCTGCGCCGCGAGCGCGTCGGGGTAGGTCTGGCCGTTGGAGTAGTAGTGGACGCAGGCCTCGGTGGTGATGGTGAAGCCCGGAGGCACCGGCAGGCCGAGCGAGGACATCTCGGCCAGGTTCGCCCCCTTGCCGCCGAGCAGGTTCTTCATCGACGCATCGCCGTCGGCGGAGCCGCCGCCGAAGCCGTACACCCACTGAGTCATCGCATGGTCCCTGAGCCCTGGTCGTATCCGGCCTGACTAACGTGCTGCGCCCGCGAAGGCGAGGCCGGGGCCGTAACAAACCGTGAGCGGGTGTGGCGGTTCCGGGGGGCGGGGGCGGGAGTCCCTGCCGGGTCCGAAAAATGCGAAAATGGAGACTCTGGAGACACTCGCCCCCTCCCCTTTCCTGGCGGCTTCGTCGAAGTCGGGGCGCCGGTCGGGCGGCGCGCCCTGCTGAAACGGTGCGTATCCTTCATGACGTCATTCAAGCATGCGACTGCGTCAGAATCGGACGGACGGGGTCCGGCGGCGCGTCTGAGGGGGCGGGAGTCTCAGAAAGCGGGGGCGGAAAGGGCGGATTGGAGAGGGAGGGAGTCGCGACTTCGCGTGGTCATGACGGGGTGGGTTATTGCCTCTGCGGGATCAGACCAGATGCGCCGAAAGCGGACATCGTCGATGTCGCTTGAGGGTGGTTAGCGGACCTAACGACGGATAGTATCCCTTGTGGTCATCGAGAAGGTAGTTGGGACATTCTCCCGACCGGACAACGTCGAACGCATCCTCGTTGTTCAGCGAGACGACGGCCTATTCACATACAAGAAGCAGGTCGCCGACCGGAGTGGTGCGTGGGGCAGTGCTGGTCCGTCCTGCGGGGTTTATGATAGCCCTGACACTGCCATAGCTGAAGCGCAGCAAAGGGTATGGTGGCTGCGCGCTACAGCGGATGTCAGTCCCATCTGATTGGGCCGTAGCCCTTGGCATCTACCCATGCCTTCACTTCGTCTAACGTCTGGTGCGGAGTTCAGTCGCCTCGTTGGTAGTAGAGTAAGCCGTCTGACCCCAACGGCTTGGGCTGCTGCCCCGGCTCCAACCAATCTTCTGACTGCGCCATCGAAAACCAAACGTCGTAGTCGCGGGCGATGATGGTGATCCTCATCGGCACTTGGCCGTCGTAGAGGAGCTCGCCACCCGTGACGTATTCGCCTTCGTAGTCGTTTCGAGCCATGGGACCTTCGCTGCGATGGTGCCAGAGGTCTTGAACCGCCGCTTTGGGTCGACAGCGGTACTTGACCTGCCTCCCGATAACCGACGGTCAGCCTCAAGCCGGCTCAAACGCCAGCCGCAGACCCAGCGAGCGTGTGATCTTCAGGATCGAGGCGAAGGACGGGTTCCCGTCGCTGGACAGCGCCTTGTATAGGCCTTCGCGCGACATGCGGGCGTCCCGCGCGAGCTGGCTCATGTTGCGGGTGCGGGCGACCACGCCGAGGGCATGGGCGAAATAGCTGACGTCGTCCGCAGCCGCGACCTCCTCCAGAACCGCTTCGAGATAGGCGGCGATGTCCTGATCGGTCTTCAGATGCTCGGCGGCGTCGAAGGGGGCGTAGTCAGTCATCGGAAGTCTCCTTGATCGGGACCTGTCAACTCTGGCTCACACCGCCGCCTGTTTCAGGGCCTCCTCGCCCCAGGCATTGAGGCTTTTGCCGGAGAGTTCGGCGGCGCGGGCGGCGGCGGCGTGAACCTCCGGCGAGACGCGGAGCATCAACTGGCCCGAGTAGGATTTCTGAGGCTGTTTGCCGATCGCGGCGCAGGTCTGGATGTAGTCGTTCACCGCCTCATGGAAGGCGGCCTTGAGATCCTTCACGGTGTCGGCGTGGAAGCTCACGCCATCGGTGATCCCCGCGATCCGGCCGAAGAAGATTTCGTCCGCATCATCGTATTCGATGCGGGCGCTGTAGCCCTTGTAGTTCATGGCGCTCATGGCTTCACTCCGATCCTGACTAGAAACGCCCTGGCCTCGCGGACCTGATACCGCTTCGCCTCCCTGGCGGGGTGGGGCCGGTGAAAGCTGGCCACCTCGCCGTTGAACACAAACCGCACCCGCGACCCTGATCCCTCGACAACCGTGCAACCTGCGTCGATCAGAAGACCCTCGATCGCGGCCCACTCGATGGTCCCCGACGCCGGATCGGTGAACACAGCCTTCAGGGTCTTGCGCTGCTTGCTGTTCATGCAAGCGGCATATATGCGAGACGCCGCGCTTTCTGCAATCATTTTATGCAATCAAAGTCGAACCAGTCAGGATAAAGCCGCCATGCGCGCCCGTCGGGAAGAATGCGACGCCTAAACCCCCCCTTAACCGCGATGATTCACCAATCGGCCTTCAAGCTGTGCGGGGCCGCGTATCCATGTCCGATCTTAAAACCGACGTCGTCATGAGGGGCGACTGCATCGAGGTGTTGCGGTCCCTGCCCGACGCCTGCGTCGACATGGTCTTCGCCGACCCGCCGTATAATCTGCAGCTGGGCGGCGACCTGTTGCGGCCGGACAATTCCAAGGTCGATGCGGTCGACGACGACTGGGACAAGTTCGACAGTTTCGCCGCCTATGACGCCTTCACCCGCGAATGGATGACGGAATGCCGCCGGGTGCTGAAGCCCGAGGGCTCGATCTGGGTGATCGGCAGCTATCACAATGTCTTCCGCCTCGGCGCGGCGATCCAGGACCTGGGCTTCTGGGTGCTGAACGACATCATCTGGCGCAAGTCGAACCCGATGCCGAACTTCAAAGGCACGCGCTTCACCAACGCCCATGAGACCCTGATCTGGGCGGCGCGGAGCCGGGACCAGAAGCGCTATACGTTCAACTACGACGCCCTGAAAGCCTTCAACGAGGATGTGCAGATGCGGTCCGACTGGACCCTGGCCCTGTGCACGGGCGAGGAGCGGATCAAGGACGCCGACGGGAAAAAGGCCCATCCGACCCAGAAGCCCGAGGGCCTGCTGCACCGGGTGCTGATGGCCGCGACGCGGCCGGGCGATGTGGTGCTGGACCCCTTCTTCGGCACCGGCACCACCGGCGCCGCGGCCAAGCGGCTGGGTCGTCATTACATCGGCATCGAGCGTGACGAGACCTACGCCAGGGTGGCCGAGAAGCGGATCAAGGCCGTCATCCCGGCCGCGCCCGAGGACCTGGTGGTCATGGGCTCGAAGCGGGCCGAGGTGAAGGTTCCGTTCGGAGCCCTGGTCGAGGCGGGGCTGCTGTCGCCCGGCGACAAGCTGTACTGCCCGCGGGGCGACCGCGAGGCGCGGGTTCGGGCCGACGGTTCGCTGGTGGCCGGAGAGCTGAGCGGCTCGATCCACAAACTGGGGGCCCTGTTCGAGAATGCCCCGGCCTGCAACGGCTGGACCTACTGGCGTTTCAAGACGGATCAGGGACTTAGGTCGATCGACGCCCTGCGGGCCGAGGTCCGCGCCGGAATGCAGTGACCGCCGGCGGACACTGACATTACGGTAACTCGCACAGTTCCCACGGGAAAACTCTTCGTTCGGGGAACCTCGCCCATGCACGACGGTTGAAGATTCCGGCGTCCCCTCCCCGGGATGTCGGGAGCTCAGCCATGAAGATCGCGCAAATCACGCCGCTGTACGAAGCCGTGCCGCCGAAGCTGTATGGAGGCACCGAGCGGGTCGTCGCCCATCTGACCGACGCCCTGGTCGACCTCGGTCACGACGTGACCCTGTTCGCCTCGGCCGACGCCGAAACGCGCGCGCGGCTGATCCCGGTGCGCGATCAGGCCATCCGGCTGGACCCGGCCCCGCTCAAATCCGACCTGGCCGCCCACATGACCCTGCTGGCCGAGGTGCTGAAGCGCGCCGACGACTTCGACGTAATCCATTTCCATACGGACATGATCCATTTCCCCTTCTTCTCGCGCCACGCCGACAAGACCATCACCACACTGCACGGCCGGCTGGACATGAAGGACATCGGCGGCGTGTACGAGCGCTGGCCCGAGTTCGGCCTGGTCTCGATCTCCGACGACCAGCGCCGGCCCCTGCCCCACGCCAGCTGGAAGGCGACCGTGCATCACGGCATGCCCGGCGAGCTGTACCGCTTCTCGCCTGAGCCCGAAGGCTATCTCGCCTTCCTCGGCCGCATCTCGCCCGAGAAGCGACCGGACCGCGCCATCGAGATCGCGACCCGGCTCAACAAGCCGCTGAAGATCGCGGCCAAGGTCGACGCGGCCGACAAGGACTATTGGGAGACGGTCATCAAGCCGCTGGTCGAGGGCAATCCGCTGGTCGAATTCATCGGCGAGATCGCTGACCACCAGAAGTCGGCGTTCCTCGGCGGTGCGGAAGCGCTGCTGTTCCCGATCGACTGGCCGGAGCCGTTCGGCCTGGTGATGATCGAGGCCATGGCCTGCGGCACGCCGGTGGTGGCCTTCCGCTGCGGCTCGACCTCCGAGGTGATCGAGGACGGCGAGACCGGCTTCCTCGTCGATACGCTGGAACAGGCGGTGGCGGCGGCCGGCCGCGCCCGTCTGCTGGACCGCGAGACGATCCGCGCCCGGTTCGACCTGCGCTTCTCGGCGACGGCGATGGCGCGCCGCTATCTGGATGTCTATGGCGACCTGCTGGCCCGGCGGCCGTTCGCGGAAGACCCGCTGGACGATGTGGTCACGCCCCTGCGGGCGCCTGAGCGGCGGAGCTTCGCGGCCTCCATCTGAACCGCCGCCGGTTTCGGCCATTACCGTAACGGAGCGCCCTCAGGCCTTTCCCGTTTCCCCTGTCGGAGCCCTTATGGACGACGCCTATACGGTCCAGACCAATGTCGCGGAAACCGGCGACGCCGACGGCCTCGAGCGGCTGATGGCGCTCAAGGACGGCGACACCTTTCTGGTGGCCGATGGCTGGGGCGACCTGAAGGGCGGGGCGGACGGCCTGTTCGTAGACGATACGCGGATCCTGTCGCGGCTGGTTCTCAAGGTCGGACAGGCGCGGCCCTCGCGGCTGAGTTCGGGCGTCAGCCAGGACAATGTCTATTTCACCTGCCATTCGACCAACCGGCCCCTGCCACCGATGGGCGGACGTTCGGCGCCGGCCGGGGTGCTGCACATCGAGCGGCGTCGCTTCGTGCGGGACCGGCGACTGTTCGAGCGGGTGCGGATGGTCAACCACGGCGTCGAGGACGTGCTGCTGCCCCTGACGCTCGAATTCGCCGCCGACTTCGCCGACATCTTCCAGGTGCGCGGAACGGTGCGCGACAAGCGGGGCGCCGCCGAGACGCCGACCCACGACGGGCGACGCGTGACCTTCGGCTACGTCGGGCTCGATGCTGTCCGGCGCACCAGCTGCCTGGCCTTTTCCGAACCGCCCGCGCGTCTTACCGGCTCGCGCGCGGAGTTCATGTTCAGCCTGCCCCAGGGCAAACGCTGCGACCTTCATATCGAGTGCGGCCCCGATGCCGGCGACCAGCCGGACGAGACGCGTTACCGGCGCCATGCCTTGCAGGCGCGGCTGGCCATGCGGGCGCGGCGACGGCGCGGAGCTTCCGTCCGGGGGCCCCGCAGTCCGCGCTTCAACGACTGGCTGGACCAGAGCCGCGCCGATGTGGCCCTGCTGACGACCGACCTGCCGACCGGGCCCTATCCCTATGCGGGGGTGCCGTGGTTCTCGACCCCGTTCGGGCGCGACGGCATCATCACGGCCTGGCAGATGCTGTGGCTGGACCCGTCCCTGGCCAAGGGCGTGCTGACCTATCTGGCGGCCCGTCAGGCGACGGAATTCTCCGCCTTCCAGGACTCGGCCCCGGGCAAGATCATGCACGAGACCCGCGGCGGCGAGATGAGCGCCCTGGGGGAGGTGCCGTTCGGCCTCTATTACGGCGGGGTCGACACCACGCCGTTGTTCGTGGCCCTGGCCGGGGCCTATGCCCGGCGGACGGGGGACATCGAGACCATCCGGACCCTGTGGCCCAATCTGATCGCCGCGGTCGGCTGGATGACAGACCATGGCGATTTCAACGGCGACGGCCTGATCAGCTACCAGCGCGGGGCCGACACCGGCCTGTCCAACCAGGGCTGGAAGGATTCCGAGGACTCCATCTTCCACGACGACGGCCGCTTCCCACGGGGCCCGGTCGCCCTGCTGGAGGTGCAGGGCTACGCCTATGCCGCCTGGCGAGCGATGGCCGATCTGGCGGCGACGCTGGGCGATGAGCGGCGGAGCGAATGGGCGGCCCAGGCCGAGCGGGTCCGGGCCCTGGTCGAGGACCGGTTCTGGATGGAGGACGAGGGTTTCTACGCCATCGCCCTCGACGGTGACGGCGAACAGTGCCGGTCGATCGGCTCCAACGCCGGCCACCTGCTGTTCACTGGTCTCCCCTCCGTGGAACGGGCCCGGCGCGTGACCCGGCGCCTGCTCAGCGCCGAATTCCGTTCCGGCTGGGGCGTCCGGACCCTGGCCACCGGCCAGGTCCGGTTCAATCCGATCAGCTATCACAACGGCTCGGTCTGGCCGCACGACACGGCCATGGCGGCGGCCGGCATGGCCCGCTACGGCGAGCGGCGGGCGGTGGCCCTGCTGCTGGGCGAAATCTATGCGGCGGCGACCCATTTCCACCTGCGGCTGCCCGAGCTGTTCTGCGGCTTCGAGCGCAGTCCCGGCGAGCCGCCGATCGCCTATCCGGTGGCCTGCCTGCCCCAGGCCTGGGCCGCGGGATCGGTCTTCCTCATGCTGCAATCCGCGCTCGGCATCCGCATCGACGCGATAGAGGGCGTGGTCGAGATCGACGACCCGGTGCTGCCCTCGGGCATCGACCGGCTCAACATCACCAATCTGCAGGTCGGCGAGGGCCGGGTCGACCTGGCCTTCCAGCAGTTGGGCGCCCACACGACGGTGATCCCGCTGCGCCGGGACGGGCCGGTGTCGGTGCGCACGGTCCGCTAGGCCAGGCCGCGCTCCAGCGCCTTGCGGAAGACGGTCGGCAGGGCGGCCAGGGCCTCGTCCGGATCGGTCCAGAGGAAGTCGCCTCCGCCTTCGGCCACCTGCACCGCCAGGGTCAGCGAGAAATGGGTGAAGACGTGCTCGATCGCCCCCGCGGCGCGCCAGTCGGCGACGACCGGCGGCACGGCCCCGGCGGCGTCCACGGCCCAGTCCGATGTGGGAAGGCCGGTCATGCCGCCCAGCAATCCCTTGTCGGGCCGGCGCACAAGGGCGACGCGCCCGGCCTCGTCCCGCAGGACCCAGGCGGTCCCGGTCCGGTGCGGGCGGTCCGCCTTCTTCGTCTTCAGCGGCCAGCGCCCGGGTTGGCCCGAGGCATAGCCGGCACACCATGTCGTCACCGGACAGGCCTCGCACAGCGGCCTGCCGGGACGACAGACGGTAGCCCCGAGATCCATCAGGGCCTGGGGCCAGTCGCCGGGACGGTCGTCCGCGACCAGCGTCGCGGCCAACCGTTTCAGCTCGGGCTTCGCCGCCGGCAGCGGCGTCTCCACCGCAAACAGCCGGGCCATGACCCGTTCGACATTGCCGTCGACGACATTGGCGGGGCGGCCGAAGGCGATGGCGGCGACGGCGGCGGCGGTATAGGCGCCGACGCCGGGCAGGGCCAGCAGGCCGGCCTCCGTATCGGGGAAGACGCCGCCGTGATCCCTCGCCACCGCACGCGCGCAGGCCAGCAGATTGCGGGCGCGGGCGTAGTAGCCGAGCCCCGCCCAGGCGGCCATGACATCGCTGTCGTCCGCCGCCGCAAGGTCTTTCACCGTCGGCCAGCGGGCGGTGAAGGCCTGGAAATAGGGGGTGGCGTGGGGGGTGGTGGTCTGCTGCAGCATGATCTCCGACAGCCAGACCCGATAGGGATCGCTGCGGCTGCCGCCGGGAGGCATGCGCCAGGCCAGCGTCCGCCCGTGGACATCGTACCAGTCCAGCAGGGCGGCGCGGAGAGCGGGAACGTCGATCGGGACGAAGGCCATTGATCGCGCTATAGACCGGAAATGCGCCGCACGCTGCCCACAGACGCCGAGGCCCGCGAAATCCTGTCGCGCCGGCGCACGCGTCCCGCCCCCCGTCCCGCGCCCAAGGCCGGCCGGGCGCTGCAGGGGCTGATCAAGGAGCTGGACGGCAAATTCGGCCGCGGCGCCGCGGCGCTGGAGCCGCGCTGGCGCGAGATCGTCGGCGACCGGCTGGCGCGGGTCACCCGCCCGCAGAAGCTGACCAAGGGACGCGGCGGCGCGGGCGGGACGCTGGAGCTGCGGGTGGCCGGTCCGGCGGCCCTGCTGGTGCAACATCAGTCCGAGGACATCCTCGCCCGGGTCAATCTGTTCCTCGGCGCCGGCACGGTCGAGCGGCTGCGGATCGCCCAGGGGCCGGTGAAGCCGCCGTCCGACATCGCCGCCCCGCCCCGGCGCCGGCCCGCCGCCCAGCCGCTGGCCGCCCATGACGAAGCCGCGCTCAAGGGCGCGATCGAGGGCGCGCCCGAGGCGCTGAAGGGGCCTCTCGAGCGGCTCGGCCGCGCGGTGCTCGGCGATCCGGACAAGGGTCGCGACCGCTCGGGCCGTTGACAAAACTTCGCCGCTTCTGTTCTCGACAGTGCTGACGCGCGCGCATCCACGGGGAATCGCGCGATGCTGTTCGAACTTCGCCCCCTTGAGGAAGACCCCATGAGCGCCAAGACCCCATACGCCGCCATGAGCCGCCGCGCGGCGATGACCGCTGCGGCCCTCGCCTCCATGGCCCTGCTGGCCGGTTGCAGCGGCGGCGGCGCGGGCGACGCGGCCACCGGCGACATGGCCATGGGCGCGCCGGAAGGCGCCAAGGTCACCGTGGTGGAATACGCCTCGATCACCTGCGGCGTCTGCGCCGCCTGGCATGAAGAGACCTGGCCCGGCTTCAAGGCCGCCTATGTCGACACCGACAAGGTCCGCTACGTCTTCCGCGAACTGCCGACCGCACCGGTCAATGTCGCCGTGGCCGGCTTCATGATCGCCCGCTGCGCCGGCGAGGACAAATATTTCGACGTGATCAACGGGGTCATGTCCAGCCAGCGCGAATGGCAGCAGGGCGTCAATCCTCGCGACACCCTGTTCCGGGTCGGCAATGGTGCGGGCCTGAACAACCAGCAGATCGAGGCCTGCATCACCGACGCCGACGGCCTGAAGGCCGCCGACGAGCGGGCGCAGGCGGCGGTCAAGGCCGGAGTCACCGGCACCCCGACCTTCTTCGTCAATGGCGTCCAGGTCGTAGCCACCGGCCGTGCGGGTCCGACCATGGAAGACCTGTCGCGCGTCATCGACGCCGAACTGGCCAAGAACTGATCGCTGCGATGAAGACGGGGCGGCGATCCCTGCTGATCCTCGCGCTGGCCTTCTGGGCGGCGCCCGCCGTCGCGACCGCACAGGTCGCGGCGGTGACGGCGGCGGATCGCAGCATCGGGCGGGCCGACGCCCCGGTGACGGTGATCGAATACGGCTCCTTCGCCTGTGACGCCTGCGCCCACTGGCACGAGCTGGTCTATCCGGCCTTCAAACAGCGGTTCATCGATACCGGCCAGGTCCGGTTCGTGTTCCGCAACCTGCCGACCCGCCCGGAGGAGGTGTCGCTGCCCGGCGCCGCCCTCGCGCGCTGCGCCGCGCCCGAGCGGTTCTTCGACGTCGCCTCGGCCTTGATGCAGGGCCAGGCCGCAGTGTTGCGCGGCGGCACACGGGAAGCCTGGTATGCGCCCGCGGTCGCCGTCAGCGGCCGCACCCTGGCCCAGCTCGAAGCCTGCGCCGCCACCCCGGCGACCCGGGCCGCCATCAACCGCGACATCGACAGCGCCCACGCCGCCGACGTCCACAGCACCCCCAGCTTCTTCGTCAACGGTCGCAGGGTGACGGACCGCTCGCTGGGCGGGCTGGAGGTCGCGATCCGGGCGGCCGCCGCAGGCCAGTGACCGCGTAGGGACCGATGCAGTTCCAGCGCCTCCGGCTCGTGGGCTTCAAGTCCTTCGTCGACCCCGCCGAAGTGCATATCGAGCCGGGCCTGACCGGCGTGGTCGGCCCCAACGGCTGCGGCAAGTCCAATGTGCTGGAGGGGCTGCGCTGGGTCATGGGGGCCAACTCCGCCAAGGCCATGCGTGGCCAGGGCATGGACGACGTCATCTTCGCCGGCGCCGCCGACCGCCCGCCCCGCAACCACGCCGAAGTCCAGCTGACCATCGACAACGCCCAGCGTCGTGCGCCGCAGCCCTTCACCGACAGTCCGATGCTGGAGGTATCGCGCCGCATCGACCGGGGCCAGGGCTCGACCTATCGCATCAACGGCAAGGAGGTCCGGGCGCGCGACGTCCAGTTGCTGTTCGCCGACGCCTCGACCGGGGCCAATTCGCCGGCCCTCGTCCGTCAGGGCCAGATCAGCGAACTGATCGCCGCCAAGCCGCAGAACCGCCGCCGCATCCTCGAGGAGGCCGGCGGCGTGGCCGGCCTGCACACCCGGCGCCATGAAGCCGAGCTGCGGCTGCGGGCGGCCGAGACCAATCTGGAAAGACTGGACGACATCGGCCGCGAGCTGGAGACCACCCTGACCCGGCTGAAACGCGAGGCGCGGCAGGCCGAGCGGTACAAGAAGATCTCGGCCGAGATCCGGGCCCTGCAGGCGGCCCTGCTGTTCGTGCGCTGGAACGACGCGCGGGTGGCGGCGGAGGCCGCGGCGCAGGAACTGGCCGCGGCGGATCGGGCGGTGGGCGAAGCCACGGCCGCCTCCAGCCGGGCGCAGACGGCGGCGCTGGCGGCGCAGGAGGCCTTGAAGCCGGCGCGCGAGGAGGACGCCGTCGCCGGGGCCCTGCTGCACCGCGCCTCGCTGGAGCGCGACCGGCTGGACATGGCCGAACAGGCCGCGCGGGCCGAGGTCGACCGGCTGACCGCCGAGGCCGCCCGCATCGGCGCGGACATCGAGCGGGAGACCGCCATGGCCGGCGATGCGGAGGGCGAATTGGCGCGGCTGGGCGCGGCGCTTGAGACCCTGACCGCCGAGATCGCCGGCGCCCCGACGCGCGGGCCGGAGCTGGAAGCGGCCCTGGCCGTCGCCGAGGATGCCCGCAAGGCCGCCGACGCCGAGGTCGAGCGCGTCGCCGGAGCCGCGGCCTCGGTCGAGGCGCGGGTCAATGCCGAGAGCGCCCGCAAGCGCGACGCCGAGGCGCGGGTGGCGCGGGCGGAGGCGCAACTGGCCTCGGCGCAGTCCGAACGCGCGGCGCTGGGGCCGCTGGAAACGCCGGAGATCGAGGCGGCGAGGAGCGCGCTGGAGACGGCACAGGCCGAACTGGCGGCGGCGCGGGCGTCGGTCGAGGCGGCGG
>Ga0207951_100216_pt1 | contig 35648 bp, 31 predicted proteins | sample Subbio12Aug_8Bad_FD_184830 | JGI IMG/M metagenome (GOLD analysis project Ga0207951, IMG submission 184830) | Serpentinite rock and fluid subsurface biosphere microbial communities from McLaughlin Reserve, California, USA - CR12Aug_8Bad (SPAdes) | ecosystem: Environmental > Terrestrial > Deep... | reverse complement strand
AACCCTTTTGACACAACATGTCGTTGCAGAGGCGGCCGTTCCCTATGCGCCGACGATTAAAGTTGGAAAATCCAACTACTTTGATCGCGTTCCGATGACTGTAACAGTCCGACCTACCATTTATGGCGGACATCCGCTCGATTCAGTAGTTGGTCAAATATGGAAAGTCGATGGCTTGCAGATCGATGATTACACCAACCGAAACTATATGGTTTCCACCATTACCGAACCGGGTGATCACATCATCAGTTACACCCTCAATAGCAAGATGGGTGAAACCGCTACGGTGAGCCAGTCGCTGCATTTAGTCGCCAACCAGAAGCCTTCCTGCCAATTAACCGCCATACCAAACGCCTATGTGGTTTATGCGGAGGCCAAGTGTACGGATGCAGATGGAAAGGTGGTTGGCTATGTCTGGCAGGTCAATGACCAACCGATCGGGGCAACATCCTACCGAATTAGCTTTGGCAAAACTGGCACGCCTCAATCAGCCAAGGCCAATATTACCGCCATTGATGATGCTAAAGACTCATCGGTCCCAGTATCCATCACTATCGATTACTAATTTCTCATCAAAGGTTTATCGGTCATGCCATCTAAAATCAGAAAAGTCCTTTCTGCTTTACTGCTGCTGTTTGCAATACTGTTCGCAGGGAATGCAAAGGCCCTTATTAACTCCACTGCGACTGATGGAACCCAAATTAATAAGGTTATACATTCGTTTGTTTCAGGGGGTAGTTGTACCTATGTGAGTTACAACCATTATGAGTTGCATTATAGGAAGCTCCCTACAGACTCTACGTGGACGCTTTATTTCTCTAGATATGTTCCCGGTGGATATTACTACCTGTATGCGGAAGATACCGGTGGAACTCCTGGTCAAAGTTACGACTACTACATGGAGGTTGCAAGTCCATCACTCTATTTATGGTGCAATGGCTATACCGACCGTGGTTGGGCCAACAATCCTCCAACTGCATTAAGTGCCTCAATGCCGGGGTCTACTATTGGCGGTGGCACGGTATGTACTACGATAAGTGTCTCTGATCCAAACAAGTACCAACCAAACACTACCGTACCTGAAGTTCTTACTTACTCTTTGGTTTCTCAACCGGCCGTGGGTAGTGCTTACGTATCCGGCAATCAGGTTTGTTACACGCCTCCCGCTTCGGGGCCAACACAAAATTACAGTTTCACGATTCGCGTTACAGACAAGGCAGGCAGTGTTCTGGATGGTACAGCTTCGGGTACGGTAACAAACCCCGTCCCACCTCCATCTCAAATATCGAATTTGAGCGCGACGGATGGAACGGTAACAAATGCGGTGAATCTTACTTGGTCTGCATCAACGTCGACCGACAGCTACGATATTTATCGCTCGACTGCATCAGGGACACTGGGCTCTCTGATTGCCAATACAACAACACCGGGTTATTCGGATACACAGTATGTTGCCACCGTTTATTACTACACGGTAATTCCAAAAAACATAAACGGTCCAGGACCTAGCAGTAATCAAGACCCTGGGCATGCGAATCTTGCGCCTACGGCGTCATCAGCAACAATCAATGCTGCTGTAGGAGGCACTCAGCAATGTGTAACTCCTTCGGTTACGGATGCTAATACGTCACAGGGGGATACGTTTACATTCACGATTCTTAGTCAGCCAACAACTGGTACCGCCGTTATCGTTTCTAATAAGGTATGTTACACCCCTGTGGCAACTGGAACGGGTGGCAGCTATTCCTTTATGTATCGAGTTACTGACATGGCTGGCGCAACTTTTACTGGTTCGGCAACTGTTAATGTGCTTGGTCAACCCCAAAACGTAACGGCGACACAGGGTACTTTGTATGGAAAATCAACGGTTAGCTGGTCAGCCGTTGCATCTGCTACCAGTTATGACATTTACCGGTCTACATCGGCAGGAACTAGGGGCAGCATCATTAGCGCCGGCTTTACAGGAACGGCATATGACGACACGACCGTCTCTGGATCAACCCACTACTTTTACACGGTTGTTGCAAAGAATGCTTCGTTCACGTCTCCTGACTCCGCTCAGGCCGAAGGCTGGGGGAAAGTTCCAACCAATATTACCGACTTAACGGCCACAAAAGGTATTTTGCAGAATAAGGTTGGTTTGAGTTGGTCTAAAAACCCAGATGCCACGGGCTATGAAATATGGCGAGCAACAACGTCAGGTGGTGTTGCCACTCAAATAGGCACTGTCGGCGCCATGGCTGTTGGTTATTACGAAGACACGACAACTGTCGGAATGACGCACTATTACTACACGGTTAAAGCCGTAGTTGGAACCACGGTTTCGGCTCCAAGTAATGAAGCGATGGGTTATGCGATAGTCCCAGTCTCACAAGTAACCGGCGTGTCAGCTACACAAGGGTCTCTTTACGGAAAATCCACAGTCAGCTGGAACGCCGATTCCGCTGCGGCAAGTTACGACATTTACCGTTCTACAACCGCCGGCACCAAAGGAACACTTCTTGTTACTGTTGGGACGAATACCTACGATGATACGTCTGTATCCGGATCAACACATTATTTTTATACCATCGTTGCTAAAAACCTGATCAGTACTGCGCCGGATTCCGCCCAAGCCGAAGGCTGGGGGAAAGTGCCAACAACAATTACCGATTTGACGGCAACACAGGGTACGCTGCAATCAAAAGTTGGGTTGACATGGACTAAAAATATCGATGCTACTAGCTATGAAATCTGGCGAGCGATGTCATCCGGTGGAACGGCAACACTAATCACTACTACCGGTGCCCTAGCGACTGGTTACTATGAAGACACGACAACTGTCGGAATGACGCAGTATTACTACACGGTTAAGACTGTTGTTGGTACTGTCAAATCACTACCCAGCAATGAGGCTATGGGCTTTGCTGTAGTACCGGTTTCCAAAATTACCGGGGTAACAGCTACTCAAGGTACTCTGTACGGCAAATCGACTATTATTTGGAATCCCGACTCTGCCGCATCAACCTATGACATTTACAGGTCGACTTCGGCTGGAACCAAAGGCTCTCTCATCGGTTCTTCCACTTCACCAACCTATGATGACACGACCGTTTCAGGCATTACTCATTATTTTTATACGGTAGTAGGCAAAAACATCCTGGGTGTCTCGCCTGATTCGGATCAGGCCGAAGGTTGGGGAAAAGTTCCTGGTGTCGTGTCAGACTTAGTGGCTACTCAAGGAACGGTTACCGATATAGTGAGATTGAATTGGTCTGCCGTTGCAGATGTAACATCCTATGAAGTTTGGCGATCGACAACGCCAACAGGCGCAGCTACTAAAATAGGCACTGTCTCCGCGCCATCCATCACTTATGATGACAACAGTGCAGCCGGTGTCTCCGTTTATTACTACACCGTAAGAACTGTTGTTGGCTCTCTAGTTGGCGCTGACAGCAACCAAGCATCAGGTTATGCCAACCGTGCACCAACAGTGACCTCACTGATATTGACTTCGCCAACCTCGACCACTGCAAGTTCGGCTCAAATCCCCGCAGTAACAGATCCCAATAAAGAGGAGGGACAGGATGATAATTTCACCTTTGCAATTCTGACGCAGCCTAGTACAGGGTTGGTGTCATTGAATGGTGACAACTTTACCTATACCCCGCCAAGTGATGGCGCAACATCGGGTCATCTTACGTTTACTTATAGTGTCAGTGATAAAGTCGGAGCAACGCTTAACGGGACTGGTGATATTTATGTCTACTGCAAAAATTACATCAACGGTGTCAATCTTACCAGTAGCTATCTAGAGCAAACACCCATAAATGTCACTGTCGACTATAGCGTTCCCCAATGTGCTACGGGCGTCACTACTAATCTGGAAGTAAAAGATGGAAACGGGACCCAGGTTTTCTTGATTAATAATCTTTTCTTGCCTGGAATTGGGAATAATCTTACCAAGACGTTTACGATCAATCCCTTGCCTATTTCGGTGGGAGGCCCCTATATCTTTAACCTGAACATGGTTAATGATGTGATTACCTATGCGGATGGCGATTCGTGGCAGCAAAGTTTTTCTGTCGATCCAGTGGATTTGCCGATCTTAAGTATTACGCCTAGCCTAAATATTACGGTAGGCCAAGATACTCAGGTTAAGGCTTCACTTTCTAATCCTCCCGCGGCTAATTGTCCATTCACGACCGATCTTGCTGCAGCCCAAGCCGATCCAAGTCTATGCTATGTCAAGTTCACGAGCATTCCTCCTGGAATGATCGAGAATAATTCCGGTTCCTTACCAAATTTGACAGGCATTATCACTGACGGTGGTAGTTTTCCTGTCACTGCTGAAATCCGGAAATCGAATGGATCGCAAATGCTCAAAATGGGCGAGGTCACTCAAACCATTGAAGTTGCCTGTGTCCCGGCTGTTATCTCATCCCTAAATATCCCAAGTGTCTTGTCGTACGAGGATATAGACTTTGACACAACCTATAAGGGTTATGGCTGTAATGTGCCAATGGCTGGCTCCTTGGCCATAAAAAAAGGAACATCGGTTGTTGACACGAAAGATCTCGGTTCGCTTGATGCAGGCATAGATATGCCAATATCTGTGACTGCAAATGGTTTGCCTGGAGGTTATTACACTGCAGAGCTAAGCATTTCGGGAGGCACTGGTACGAAAGTACAAGCCAAATCATTTTTGGTAAAAGAACCGCCCATGCCTAATTTGATGGTTTCCCCAACATCTATATTCCAATCAGAAGGTCGTGTCGATGCATCGTTGCAGGCATCTGCAGACCCTGCTTGTCCACTTACTGTCGTACAAGCAGAAGCAGAGGCAAATCAGAGAAAGTGCTATGTGGCCATGACCACAACTTTAACGGATATGATTCCAGGGATCGATGCTAACGGGTTACCAACGTTATCAGGCTATCCGGGCACGCCAGGTGATTTTGAAGTCAAGGTCATAATATCGCGATGGATAAAAGGTACTCGTTACGATTCGGACCCTTTGGTTAAAACCGTTCATGTTGATTCCTTGATCCAGCCAACATTCAAATTTACGGGCGATACCGACATTTATGTGGGTGTTGAAAAGTTAAGTCTTGTTTTTACCCAAGATTCTGGAACTACATGTACCTTGTATTCAGATATATCAGTTGCACAAGCTGAAGCGGCAAAAAGTAAAAGGACTTGCATCGCTGAGTTCCAGGATGACTTTGGATTAACGAAAACTTTGGCGTTCAATCAGTACAAAGTTACCGGCACCATTGGGACAATTGGTACTCAGGCAATTTCATACGTTGTTAGTCGTGTTTTCGCCGACGGACTGAAGTCTGCTGTTGCGACCGGCGAACAGCTGATCACTGTCAATGACATTCCGCCTCCTATCATCAAGCTAAAAGGTGGATATCCGATTAGCGATGGCAAGTATTACGTTCCATTAAATCAGCCGATTACCAGGGCAACAATTTCAGCCGGTGTGCCTACAAATGCCAAAATGAAGCTCACGGTTACTGATGCGCAACAAGACTTTGTCCGTAACGATATTGTTAGCGATAGTTCATATTGGCTCTATACGCCAAACCTTGGTTTACTGGAAGAAAGGCCAGTGACGCTACGGGTTGCATGGCAAGACTATCCCACGGTATACACGGAAAAAGTGATCACCGCGGTTGGCGGTGCCGAGAATAATATGAAATTAGCTCTAGATGCGCCGAAAGTGACTCCGGATACCGAGAACATCACAGTGCGCGTCAATGTTGGAAAATACATCAACAACGTGATGAGTTATTCTGCTGCTACGATGGGTCAGTGGCGTGCCCAGATTGTTGCTCAGACTAATACGCAAAGCGTAAAGGTCCCTGTTACGGAAATGCAGGACTTAACAGATGGCGTGGCGGAGTTTCAAATCAATCCTGCCGGCAACCTGTTTATGAAACTGACAGCTGTGGCTGAATTAGTGACAAATGTGGACGGCCTGAATACTACATTAAGTTCATCAACTCGCTACGTTGAAGTTGTCAAGGGTTCGCCGATCGAAGCTCAAATTACGAGCAAGTCGCTGGATGGCCCGGCCCCCAAAACATTTGTCTTGAACCTTGTCATGACACAGGATAACCGTGTCGCTTTAAAAGAGATTGCCTGGGAAGAAAGTGAAGACGATGGTTTAACTTGGACGACGATCGAAAAATCCAATACGACGCGCAGAATAGTCTCTATGCAATCCCCTGGCAAACGTCAGGCTCGCGCCAAGATGATCAACAAAAACACGCTGGTGGAAAGCTATACCACACCAGTCGAGGTTTGGGCTTATTCTAAGCTGGAATCAGCGATAACAGGTCCCCGACACGTCTCGCCCAGTTATACCGCATTGCTGACAGCTGAGCTATTTCGAGATGGACAGCTTACAAATGATACCGTCAACGAATGGATCATCGAGGGGCCAAGCGGTAGAACCACGTCCAATGGTTCATCGGTCGCTATTACTGAAGAGACGGAGGGTAAGGTCAATATAACCTTGAGGTCTAGACCTACTGACACACGCGCCGATGACAAATATGCCTGGTCTGTAGCACGGCATTACTTGGTGGTTAAAACGCCTGATGCACCTGCAGTCATGTTAAAAGGTCCTCGTGATGTCGAAATTGGAAAAACCTACCAATACGAAGGCGTTGTAAAACCCTCCTGGGGCGCAATGGAAAGTGTTCACGCCATTAAGTCGGAATGGCAATTACCTAATGGCAATACCTTGCCAGGAGATACTTTAAGTTGGGCACCTTCTCAATCCGATTTGGCCGATCGAAAGCCTCTCTTGTTCAGAGCTTGGGTTGATGGGTTTAAAGACACGACGACCAAGGAAGCCGCTCTCAACTATGTGCCTTGGGAATATGTCTGGCCAAATTTCTCAATTGCGCTCAAGCAGCAAACGATACAGGCGCCTTCCAATATAAATCTGATCGTTACACATGATCGGCCTGATATGGGGCGTCGTTTTGAAGGGCTAACTTATGAATGGACTTTCCCACAAAATGTAGATGGACGTCAAAACGATGCGTTCCCAAATCGAGCCGCTGGACAGGTCATCTTTGCTGGCGAATATGATGTGTCGGTAACGATTCGCGATACCCGTGGACATCAAACCGTATTAATCCAACATGTTATTGCAGAGCCGGCCGTTCCTTATGCACCAACGATTAAGATTGGAAAATCAAACATCTACGAGCGTGCTCCAATGACTGTCACTGTTCGACCAACCATTTACGGAGGACACCCGTTGGATTCGGTAGTCAATCAGATTTGGAATATCGACGGAACAACAATCGACGAGTACACCAATCGAAGCTATATGGTTTCCACCATTACTGAGCCGGGCGAACACATCATCAGTTACACACTGAACAGCAAGATGGGCGAAACCGCTACCGTAACGGAGCAGTTGCAACTTGTGCCAAATCAACCGCCAACCTGCCAATTAACAGCCATTCCAAACGCCTATGTGGTTTATGCTGAGGCCAAGTGCTCGGATGTGGATGGAAAAGTGATTGGCTATGCCTGGCAGGTCAATGGCCAGCCGATTAGTGCGACATCCTACCGAATCAGTTTTGGCAAAACCGGTATGCCTCAATCAGCGAATGTCACGATTACTGCCCTCGATGATGCCAGGGTAGAGTCAGACCCAGTTTCAATTGTCGTTAATTATTAAGGGGCTGTGATGAGTAAAAACTTGTACTTCTTGGGTCTATTCTCAACAGCATTAGCTTTGGCTCCTGTTTGTAGCGCTGATTCTTTGTCATCGAAATTAGTTATTCGTGAAACCAAGCAAGATAACGGATCGAGCAATACTTGGGACAAGAACGGCCAAAATCAAAACCGGAGCGACAATGGAAATCAAATTGATCCACCGAGCAACAATGCACAAGGGGAAATAGAACAGGCCGCCGAAAGTTTTGATGCCTTTGCTTTACTGATGCCAAAGGTAATTGAAGCAAGATTCCAGGCGTTCATGACGCACGGATTCAAGGCTGTGCTTTTGCCAAATAATGAAGAAGAATCCAATGAAACTCGGATGATAGATGCACTGATTAGAGGCTTACAGGCATTGGGCAATTCATTAGCTCAAGACATGCCCCAAAAATCTCAGCCGTTTGATGAGCAACATACGACTGAAAAACAGATTCGAGCTAGACATTGATGCATGTCTCCGATCGGTCATTTAATCACGGCGGCGTCTTTGTCGACTGCATACATGCGTTTCAATGCCGTTTCCTGGACAGAGGGAATCTCTAATCTGCCCAAGTCACTTATTGAAGCTCAAACCATCGACCCGCATTCTTCGGCTGCGATAACGCTTATTGGTTTGGGCATATTGTTGGGGGCCCGAGGTCCTGATCGATTGGAGGTCCCCGTCTTTAATAAGGGAAAAAAGGTCAGAATGTCTTTAATTCCTCATCGGACGCTTACTCATTGGCCTTTGCTTTGGGCTATCCTGACCGGTTTGAGTTTGTTTTGTATGGTGAAAACACAAGACACTCTTTTTATCGCGATGTCTTGTGTTGGTTTTGGCTTTTGTATTGCTTCGTGGTTGCATCTGGCCATGGATATAATGACGCCTTCAGGCATTCCGCTATATTCCCCATTCGGCCAAAAGACTTCTCTTTTAATATCTATAAAACATCATCACTGGGAGAGTGGTGTTGTATCTTTGCTTTTGTTTTTCTGACGCAATTTGTCTCAGTGTTGCTCACATAGATCATTTTCTGTTGACAAATGAGTTTGCGTATTCCGTTTTTGGCATAAGCTACCAATAGTGCAGAAGGCATTCTTTCACTGCGTACCTTTTCTGCACTCGTTCTTAGAAGGTTTTTAGACTTTCTCCTGATTGCAAATTTAGAGTTAACGAAAATGAGTTTAGATATTTTGACCGTCCATGCTGATGCCGTAACTGAACGTTCTGATCATGCTCGCGTCCGCGTTTACTGGATGACAGGCAAGCTCCGAAAAAAGGCGATTGATGTCACTCTTGCCTTAACTTGTCAGGACAAAATGGCCGCTGCAGAGACGATTGCCATTCGCTATTTACTGGGTGAAGTAAATGTTTTCAATGTCAATCGCACGGGCATCAATCTGAGACTTGTCGTATCAAAGGGCGCCATTAAGAAGATGGCCAAAAACTCTACTAGTAAAATTGATTTGTATGAATATGGCTATCCAATTTTTACCCGGTACGCCGAAGCAGAAATCACTGTGTCAAAGGATAAATCCTGGTGCCCCGGCCTGGAAGAAATGGACGAAGTCCCAGTCATCGATGGTGAGGCTTTGAGGGGTATTGAAAAGATCCAAACTGAATCTTTGGGTGTTATAGCCATAACCCGCCACGCTATGGAACGGTACGGCGAGCATTGCGGCACGATCGACATGAACACCACATGGAAGAATATCAATCGCAGATTCAAGGGCGGCAAGATCGATCAAATCAAACTTCCACCCCGAGTGATAATGCACAAATTGAAAAAATATGGCGAAGCTCCGGAAGTTTGGAAGCATCCGGATAACCCGCTCCATTATGTTTTCTGTAAGAGGTTAGATCATAAGGTGTTGGTCACCGTTTTCAATAAAGATCCGGACGAGCCAATTACCTTTAATCCTTCCAAAGCTAACAGGGTCTAAACCCAAACATCTCAGATGTATTACTGCTCAAAAAACATTGAGTCCTCGACCCTGAGCAAGAACAAGAGCTCAACAATAGCCGTCCCATTCCCTAAAGAAACGTATTCCTGCGGTGCTCTGGCGGCTATAGGCTGAATAACTTCGGTTTGATTACACTTCTTGTTCCAAATTACCGCACCACTTCATCAACTATTCAATTTTTTCCAGGTCGTTGTGGCTTCTTGCATTTTCTCATCAAGAAAATTGGCTAAAACGCCGGCATCAACGAGCCATGGTGACTTTTGGCCGCTTACGCGTATGCAAGGAAATGGTAGTTGTTGTTTGGCAGCTTTTTTCTTGGCAGTTTGCGCGTCCATATCCAAGAACTTTTCTGCGATCGACTCAAGAGGAATATGCGCGGTGCCAAACTCTGCTAATAAAGCGAAATAAGTAGAGAATTTCATGAAAAGGATTTCAATCAATATTTACAAATACAGCACACATTCTGCTGCTGTTCATTATTAATCAGTTTGGCGCTTCGACAATGGCCACATCGCACCAGCTTTAAAATCCCACACTCTGACCATTTTGCAATCATCCAGGAATCAGAAAAATCGAAAAATGGCCTGACTTTATAAACTTTCAATATATATCCCTCGTATCGGCGATACGCGTTAATACAACGCCGAATAAACTCATCATGGATTTCAATGCGAAAAAAGAAAACAAATAATGTGGCTTCCTTCGTTCTTATAAAACTCTTATAGATAAAATTCGAGTTGACCTTTAACAGTCCGCTCGGTGGGGATCGTTTGTGCATATCGACAAACGCTTTGCGTAGAATCTTAGGTGACAACCCTGTCTCATTTGAGATGATATTAATTCTTGCTTCAAGCGATAGTAGTTCAATGGCGAGAGCATGGCGCTCAATGATATTCAGACTCATAGACCCCTTCCATGTCTATACTACCGATGACATTCAAAAATACGTCCATCTCATCTCCCTGTAAGGCAGCCAGTTTCGATGCGAACTCTGCGGTAAATCGTGGTTCAAAACAAATAACGCCAGAAGACGAAATTCGACGAATTTGTTCAATATTCATATTCGCAAGAGATTCAATCATTCCAGACCCCAACCCAAAAATAATATGAGCAGCAGATGGATCACGGCGCGACAACTCCCTGGCTTTAATAAGTAAATCACAAGTGATATCAGATATGTCACCAAATGCTTTGGTTTCCCGAGCTGCAACCCTGTCCAAATATTGTGAGGATTTTAAAAAAGCTTCTTCGTAAGCTAAATGATGTTCAGCTGACAAATTCATCAAATGAACCCTGCTTTTTACGGTTTCGCTTCCAAACTCAAGAACCAGCGGGAACAAAAAATCTTGAAAGAACACTACAGTAGCATTATCGATTGAATCGAAATCTACTCGACAAATCTGATCAGAAGTCAACAATCGTTCAGTAACGATCCGGGAAAGATCGGATCCTTCCGAATTAAGCATTTTTCGTCTATATATCTTCTTTAACAAAATCACAACGCCTCCGAATGAAACGTATATTTTGAAAATATATCGTTAGCGTTTTTCTTGTTAACGTTCAGATTAGGTGTTTTCCATTTTTGACGCCCACTTGAATCAGTAATTGAGTCGCATAGAGGACAAAATTTATAAAGTTCTGGGTAGTCTCGAATGGAAACATAAGACGAATTGCATCGGGCGCAGCTAATTCCACAGATGTATGCTATGGAAATCTGCTGTCCAATGTGCCAAGCTCGATTGATATTTAGTATCTTAGGATTGCCCCCAATAATTTGCTCATAGAGCGTATAGGAAGCAAGGAAGATTTCGCCTTTAGTCGCATGCTTTGAGGCTTCGTCTACTATATTTTTTCTTGGCTCAGGGCTGCTATTTTCATTGTTCACCATTTTGCCGATAGACGACATATCTTGTTTCTCACCATTGATTGCCTTTTTGGAAATCGTTTGAAAAACATTGAAATAAATTGAAGCATGTAGGCAATTTTGTGGTGATTTGACTATCCAGTCAGGGTCATAGGGCAGTAGACCGGCTGAAGGTCCTTGTCCATGGATCTCTTTATGGAATTGAAGAGCGGATGCTTTTGATATCTGACAAACAGCTCTCACAATCGAAGGTCTCCCCCCTTTTTCAATGATGCCTTTTGCCAAATCTAATTTGCGTTTTAGACCTAAAATGTCGGTCTCTTTGGGTGTAAGCCGCAAGTGAGATTCCGTTATCACTTAACCCCCTTTAAGCCTGTGCAAGCGATGCAATTGGTAATAAGGCTGCTGCTATGCTTGATGTAATACCATGCGGAGCTGGCATGACGGACGGCATTCTAAAAACAGCCCTGCCACATTCAGACAGGCTTTTGATTTCTTCCAGCGTCATGCTGGCAATTTTCTCGATTTCTATGTCATTAAGATTAAACCTCCAAATCGCCTCCATGGGATTATGCCGGGCGCATTCCCTGGCCAACATCAAAAATTGGAAGTTGATATCTTTTAAATCATCGTTAACAAGATTCATAACTTTAACCACATCTCCATATTATTTTTTGCGTGAATTTTGGCTGAGGCATTAAAAACGCCATAGCGCGAAAAATCACCCAAAAGGGCACTAACCCGCGCAAGCCATGTTGCGCAAGGTATGTAGGGTCACACATCCCAAATGCTAGTTACTCCAAAAATAATGTAATCAAATTAACTTGTTGACAAAACATGAAAATATTGCATCACGAGTCGGCGTTCGATCGACTTGAGGTCAATCCATCCTTCTCATGTCCTTCCGGGTTGTGCCGCATTTAGGGAGGCAGGAAACGATCAAAAATTAAAAGAGGCCGAAAAACAGCGTCTTTTATGCTGATGAAAAGAAGTTGTTTCTCGTAAGATTTTTTCAACTTAACCCGGAAGAGAAATCTATGAGCAAACAATTAATAACCCCTTCTCCCTGCATGGCTTTAGCCAATCAGTCACAATCCAGGGAAATAAATGCAGGTTCTGATAACGATCAAACATTGGGTGCGATCAAACCCCACACTTCAAGGTTTTTTCCGCCAGAACTGATGAACGTCAAATTGATTCATGGAGATAAACGTGCGTAGTTTTTATGGTTCGCACGCTATCTTGACGCTAGCCTTGATCACGGTTTTTGTAACAGATGGGATTAAAGATGCATTTCTAGTCCTAGTGCTGGCGATACTGGAAATAAGCCTCTCGGTTGATAACGCCGTCGTGAATGCCGGTGTGCTAAAAAACATGGAACCGATTTGGCAAAAGCGTTTCCTCACATGGGGCATGTTGATTGCTGTATTTGGCATGCGCCTAGTTTTTCCAGTTATGGTAGTGACCTTCGCAACAGGGCTAAGTGCTCATGATGTGGTCATGCTGGTCATGAATTCACCAGAACAGTACGCCCATCACTTACATCAGGCTCATCCGATGATCGCATCTCTCGGCGGCATGTTTCTGTTGATGGTCGGATTGAGCTTCATGCTTGACGAGACGCGTGATGTCTTATGGGTTGGAGGTATCGAAAAACGTCTTCAATCGCTAGGAAAAATCGATGCAGTAAACACGACAATCTCGCTTGCTTGTTTATTGATCATTAGCGCCACGGTATCTTCTGAAATCAAGTCCTCGGTTTTGATGGGTGGTATTTGGGGTATATTCCTTTACGGATTCGTGAGCAGTTTGGACAGTCTGTTTGCAGTTTCCGATGATCAAATGTCAATCACCCAAACCGCTAAGCGGGGTGGCATCATTGCGTTTTTGTATCTTGAATTGCTTGACGCCTCATTCTCATTCGATGGTGTCATTGGAGCTTTCGCAATATCTCAAGAAATTCAAATCATCACGCTTGGCTTGGGGATTGGAGCTCTATACGTTAGATCACTGACCATTTACCTGGTCAAAAAAGGGGTGCTCGATCAATACATCTACCTCGAACACGGCGCTCATTACGCCATTCTCGCGCTGGCAATACTCATGTTGGCCAGCATCGTTCATGAGATACCAGAAGCAATAACAGGAGTTACCGGCGCCGTCTTGATTGGTCTATCTCTCTGGTCCTCAAATTCATACAAGAAACAACAGGCGGCATTGCTTGTTGCTCCGGAATCGCTCAAGCAGCGTTATCCCAACCTCCACAACAATTCTTAACCAACTCATAGGGGTAAAAAATGGCTTTAAGTTTGACCAAAGGCGGGAATATCAACCTGTCAAAAATTGATTCTTCATTAAAAAACATAGTCGTCGGTCTTGGTTGGGATGTTAGAGAAAGTGACCAGGAAATCTTTGATTTGGATGCCTCCATACTAATGGTAGGACCCAACGATAAAGCTAGAAATGAGAAGGATCTAATTTTTTATAACAACAAGAAGTCCCTTTGCGGTGCGGTAAATCACGCGGGTGACAACAGAACTGGCGCCGGCGAAGGCGACGATGAGTCTATTCACGTATTTCTGGACAAAGTGCCGGATGAAATTCAAAAGTTAATCATTTTTGTATCCATTCACGACGCTGACAAACTCAAACAAAACTTCGGCCAAGTCCTAAATGCATTTGTGCGACTTGTCAATAAAGGTACCCAAGAAGAAGTTACACGTTACGACCTTAGTGAAGAGGGAGATACGGCAACTTACACATCAATGATTTTTGGAGAAATCTACCGCTATCAGGGTGACTGGAAATTCAAAGCGGTTGGTCGCGGGATTAAAGGCGGCATTGCTGAATTCGCGCGGATGTATGGGTTGGACGCATGATTTCATTAACTCCATTGAAGATGCTGGTTTTATTACTTTGCTGTGTCCTCTCTGGTGCTTTGGGCGGTTATTTCGCCGCCTCTTTTTCACCAGTGCCGGCGCAAATCGCAATAGTCGACGTGCAAGCCTTAGTCAAGAAAGCCGTAGAGAAAAACCAAGCCCAAACCGAAGACGATGCCAAAGCTCTTATGGCGAAAGTTAAATCATCGACTGAAGAGTTAATCCAGCGCGGCGTGGTCATTCTCGACGCACAGTCAGTCCTTAGCGCTCCAGAGGAAGCTTATGTCAACATCGAATAGAGACGAACTATTAACGATGAATGTTTTTATCGAAAGAACAAAGACATTCGGCCTTATTTTAGTCAATCACCTAAAGTCGCACGCCATTACCTGGATTTTGCTTGTTGCTCTCTATGGCGTAATACACGCCAACTACCGTTTGGCGATTAATCAAACGCCTAGCCTACCTTACACGCTATTCCTGATTTGTCTTGATAAAAAAGTCGAAACCGGGGGCTTTATAGCATTCAAGTGGCACAACGGCGATCCCTATCCAAATGGATATATCTTCACTAAACGCCTACTCGCCGGTCCTGGCAACATTGTTACCAAAAAAGGCCGGGATTTCACCGTGGGCGATCGGACGCTCGTCGGTAAAGAAGTTGGTCTTAGCCTCAAGAAATTATTTCCAAATGATGAGTTGCATGATGGGAAAAATACGATCCAATTAGGCAAGTACTTCGTGGCCGGTGATCATGAATACAGCCTCGATTCTCGTTATAACCTTCTTGGATTGGTAGATGAAAAAGATGTCATTGGTCGCGCGTATTCTATTTTCTAGTTGCTTCCTGGCAGCATTGGTGCTGCACCTGTCGTCTTCTTCCGTTATGGCGGGAGAAGACGATTTTTTTCTAAAGGAACTCCTTAAACAACAACAGCCGAATATGAATCGACAATTGCCCGATTGGTTGAAAACCAAACCCATGCACTTAAGTCCATCTTTAGAAAAGATACTTCGGGAAGGCAATCGAATCGCAAATCCGGGTTCTGATAACGACATTGACATGGGTAAGCGGTCGCTTGCTCAGGCGGTGCAAGGACGCTGGATTTTCGTGTCGTTCGGCATGCCGATGCATGAAATGAAAGCTGCGGCTGAAGAAGCAGCGGCCACCAAGTCGATACTGGTTTTTCGAGGAGTTGAGAAAGACCAAAACACGGGGTCAATCACCAAAAAGCTTTTGCCAATTGTGCAGAAATTAAAGCCAGTTCCAGGTGCTGTCATCGATCCCACATTGTTTACGAGATTCAATGTTACAGCAGTACCAACAATAGTCGAGACCGATGCAGAAGGAAAAACACGTAGTGCACGTGGTTTACCGGGATTCGATTGGTTAAGCAAGCAAGAACCCGGAGATCATGGCCAACGGGGGCCAATTTACGGCATTTTAGAGCCTGACATGATTGAAGAAATCCAGCGCAGGGCAGCAAATGTCGATTGGGAAAAACAAAAAAACGATGCCATAGCCAATTTCTGGAAGCATCAAGACGAATTTAATTTACGACCTGCCGAAAAGACCAGGGAAAGGGCTATCGACATGACAATAGTTTCGACGCAGGATATTTTCCATCCTGACGGACGATTAATTATCAAAAAAGGCGACAGGATCAATCCGCAAGCAATGATGCCAATGCGGCACGCCTACATCATATTTGATGCCACCAGTAAAAAACAGGTTGAAATTGCCAAAAAAGCCGGCGACGAAATTCTCAAAAAAGGTAAACCAGTCATTTACCTGTTTTCCAAGATCAACAAAGAGCGTGGCTGGAGCCACTACAACGAGACCGGCGATTTCGTGAACGGTCCTTTGTACAAACTCAACAAAAGCATCCTGGACCGGTTCAAGTTAGAGGTATTGCCAACTGTAATTGAAGGTCAAGGCGATCACGTTGTTGCAAAGGAACTTGCAAGCGGTGAGGTTCATTAATGCGTCAGAAAATGCTATTGACTCTATTTGGCTTGATGCTCTCAGGCCAAATCCTGGCGCAACAAACAATTAACACCTCCGAAAGCAATACGATTTCAGCAGAGAAACTGTTATGCCCTGATGCCGATATTTGGGGAAAGAAAATGATGACCGGCATTTGTTGGAGTTGTTTGTTTCCAGTCAGGCTTTTGGGCATGACGCTTTTCGACATGGATAACGATATACCGGATGGAGCTACGGATGAAAGCTTTTGCTTTTGTAGCGACGACAACGGTATTCCAAATATTGGCATGACGGCAAGCGCCTGGCTTCCTGCAAGGCTAATTGAAGTCGTTAGAAAGCCTTACTGTTCTCCAGCCCTTGGCGGCATATCGTTCAATAATGGCGTAAGGCTTTGGGGTGGGCATAAAGAAGTGGAAGGCGATGGAACAGACAAGACCTTTTACAACTACCACTATTGGGCTTATCCCTTGTATATGATTCTGGATCTGTTTGTTCAAAATAGCTGCAATGCGGGCGGATTTAGAAGTATGGACATGATGTACATGTCTGAATTAGACCCGACATGGAATATTGATGAATTGGCTTTTTTTCTCAATCCTGAAGCGGTGGTATTCGCCAATCCTTTGGCTGTAGCGGCTTGCACGGTCGACTGCGCGGTAACTACTGCTTCGCAGCCCATGACTTCGTTATGGTGGTGTGCAGGATGCTGGGGCAACTTGTATCCGTTTGTTGGAAACATTGCATCCGATGCATCGCCGCCAAGGGACACCAGTTTATTGTCGGCAAGGATATTGGCCGCACTTCACAGGCGAGGATTAGCCCATAAAACTTATGGCAATGACGCTTTATGTAGCGGCACGATCTACCCGATGATTCCCAAGCAGCAATACAAGATGAGCATGCTGTTTCCGGTCGCTGAAGCGGAAGCTGAAAAAATGCTGACCGAGAAAAAAGATGCAAATGGCAACACGGTTATGGGAGCAAACGGACAGCCAGAAATGGTTGAAAAGGTTGTGCCCGGTGAAAACTGTTGCCACTACATCGGAGAATCTCCCTTTAAATGGGGTGAGTGGCGAAACATACCAGGTACAGGTGAAGACTTTGTTTACCTAATCTGGCGCTATACCGATTGCTGCCTGAGTTACATTGAAGAATAAAAGCTATGGATAAAATAAAAAAACCAATAGCCCACATACTGATTGTTTGCATATTTCACAATTCTATTGCAGCGTTTTATTTATTGACGCTAGCGGCATTCTTTGTGCCATTTCCTGTATTCGCAGATGCTTTTCTCGATCAGGCTGCTGATGGCGAGGCATTGGGTGGTTCTCTCATGTCAGGCTTTACTGTTCCAAATGTTAATAGCTCGACCGGTCAGATTACTCTGACAAATGGAATGGTTGCAGGCGAAACCATAGAACAGAACGATATGTTCCAAGAGATCCAGCCCGGTTCAATCGATGCCGCAGCCGCAGCATATGGAAATTCTGGCGCACAGGGAAGTTATGTTAATACCAGTATCGAAAGTTTAGGTACCGGCTCAACACAACATGCCTTTGCTTATCAAACGCTCATGGGCGCCAATACGTCAATGCCGAACATGCTGAACGATCCGATTTGGAAGCAATCGGATGACGTTTTGTCTCGCACATCTCCGTTGATCGACGATATGTTCAGCGGCTGTGAAAAAACAACGGACTGGAGTGAAAAATCATGTTCGATTCATGTCGAGGACCTGAAGCAATGCAAAAAGACCTTACAAACAGAAAAATGTACTGTAACCCGATCCCTTGCTTATAGTCCTGTAATGGGTTTTGGCTCAGGAGATGGAAACATAGAGAGCTGTGGGATAGGCTGTACCTTTCTCAATCTTGGGATAGTTGGTGATAACTATTGGGCTGGTAATTGCGACACATACACGCAATCCGTCTCGTTTAGAGTGTTAAGACCTGACAAAATCAAGCGAGTGACAGTTTATCGCGTCAAATATGACGACGAAACCCGAATATGGATGAATGGTACATTGATTTTTACCGGGCAATCAGGTTGGGGAGGCTGCGAACACGGAATCAGTTGGGATGAATATCCGGGCCTAGATATAACATCAACATTCAAGCAAGCTGCGGCTGATACATTAATTAGCTTCGTGCAACAAACCAGGGTTGATGGAAACGGAGAGGGTTACGCAAGAATAAAAGTAGAGGCTGAACCCGATATCGAGGAACAGTTTATCGATAGCCCAGCTGGATGCAGAGAGAGATTGTTTAACGCATGGCCACTAGGTGGAACTGCACCTACCTTTGTATCATCCGGTTCGTTGAATGACCAGGCATCGACGGATTGGTGGCAGTGTTCCGATGCGACAAATTCAATGGTGGTTGGCCCTTTAACCATCACTCCGGACAATTACACGACATACGTTTCAAATAATACGGACATCCTGCCGGATGCTCCTGTCACGCCTCCCAACCCAATTTGCAATAGAGCGGAGACAAGAACGCCGGGAACGATATCACTGGACTGTTATACAGACTACCAAGGTTATCAAGTCTGTCCGCAATACAATTATGACACTGGCACACATAACACCTGCAAATCTTTATCTTCCTGCGCTTACGTCAAAGAAGAATGCGAGAAGGATGCAAATGGAAATGAACTGATTGATCCAGTTACCGGGGCATGCAAGGACTTTATCATCACTTATGACTGCGGAACCGATACCCCATCGGCATGCGACACAACAAACAATGGTGAAAATACCATTTGTGACGCACAAATCCGATGCATGGGCGGCGAATGCGTTGATCCTAAGCAAGAATCGAATGAGGATTTCATCAAAGCAGCAACCGCGCTGCAAACTCTAAATGAGTCACAAAAACAACTCTCTTGCGATCCGCTTGCGGGAGCCTGCAAGCTCTTTGCAGGAGAGAGCTACACATGTCAAATGGCCGATTTGTCGATTCTGGGATCGGTTGATTGCTGCAATATGCCAATAGGCGGCAGTTGGATTGATTACATCTGGTTAGCGAAGAATACTTGGAGCTTAGCTGACACCTCTGTAGAGATATATGCGTATGGTCTGTCAGGTATTGGTCAGAGCGGCGCCTGGGAGGTACTAACTAGCGGGACAGTCCTTCAAACGCCGGTCAGTTTGATATCAGACGCCTATACAGCAATTACCGATACTTTCACATCGATGTCTGATTCTGTTGTTTCGATGTTAGGCGAGGAGATAGGCGTTGATTTAGGGATCGAGGCGATAAAACAGCAAGTTGTGCAATGGCTGGGTGAATGGATTGCTTCAACATTCGGGGAAGCTGCTGCATCAACATTGCTATCAGCAACAGTAAGTGGTGCTGGTGCGGCTGCAACGACAACCTATTCAATGGCCGGCTCATTACTGTCCTCAATCGTAACGGTTGTCGGAATCATTTATGCGATCTATCAAATAGCAAAATTAGTAGTCCAGTTGGTTTTTGCTTGTACGGAAGAAGAAATAAAGCTTCAGATGTATAGAAATCAAAAAATGTGCACCAAACCCGATGAGATCGGGACTTATTGTTCGTCTAAATTCTTAGGCAGCTGTGTCGCCGAGAAGCAAGTTTACTGCTGTTTCTCAAGCCCTTTTGCTAGGGTGTTTCAAGAGCAGGGAAGGAAGCAAATGGGGACTAATTTTGGTGAGCCACTAGCGCCCAGTTGCGAAGGATTCACGATTGAACAAATCGGTCAACTTGATTTTAGCAAAATGGATTTTAGTGAATGGATCAATATGTTGAAAGTGGCAAACGTCATGCCGCTGGACGGGGCTAAAGCAGACGAAATGTACAGTGCTCAGTTTTCAACAGTTGGAAAGCTACCGAATACTCAATCGAGTAGTGTTATTGATAGGATCAATCTGCAAACGCAAGGAACCGATATCGATGCTCAAAGACAATATTTAATAGACAACATGTAGTTGTCTATTAAATGGTCAATTTGAGTGATGCCTAGATGACGCGTAGTCAGAAGATTATTGATGAACAGGGTTATCCACAGAATCTGTGGATAACTGATACCTCATCCTAAAAGACAGCTATGTCTAGCCTCCAAAATATTTTGTCTGTATAGCTATCCTAGTCAGCCTGTGTTTCACAGCGGTCACTGAATTAGCAAATCTATTTTGCGTTTCTGTTTTTCGTGACTTGAAAGCTCAGCATACCCTCTTTCTTTCACAAGCGCAGTATCGCTGCGCTCAAGCCAAAAAAACAAAAGAGGCCTAAAAACAGCGCCTTTCACCATGATGCATTTTCTTGTGACCGTTTACGATGACGGCATGAAAAAACATCTTATTCTCGCGTTCTCATTGTTAGTTTCTCAAAGAGCTTTCCCTGATGCCGTGTTGGCAAACAGCTATTGGGGTGAAGCGGCAAAGTATGCCGGCATCAATGTCGCGACTCTGTACGGAATAGCAGTACACGAAAGCGGTATGCACTGGTCAGATGGCAGTTTCAGACCTTGGCCATGGACTCTCAACGTTAATAAAGGCAATGAAGGTGTTCAAGCGGGACCGCGGCGGTACGCCTCCAGACAAGCGGCTGAAGCTGCTTTGGCCGATTTGATTAAAAAGGGAATTAGGAATGTTGATGTGGGAATCATGCAGGTAAATCTCTATTGGCATGCTGACAAAGTAGAGAAGGAAATTGATTTATTAGACCCAAGAACGAATATTAGGGTTGCTGCGGATTATTTGAAGGATTTAAAAACCAACAGAAACATTACTAAAACGGTATCCGATTACCACTCTCCGTCCAATCCTGCCAGAGGAATCGATTACGTAGGAAAAATAAAACGTTACGAGAAAATAATTAATGAAAAAATCAAATAAATTACTGCATTTAATGGCTATGACAATAATTTTATCGGGTTGCGCGACAACGGATACATGTCCATTTGAATCTTTGTTTGGTGATGATAATTGCGAAAAAATTACCGTAAAAGCATATCTGCCTCCGGTTGTTTCAGATTTGAACTACAAGAGTATTCAAGGCGCTAAAGACCAGGTTATTGTCCCAAGCGAATTTCAGCATGCACTAACAGTTTCAGGTCATAAAGAAACTATTTCATCGCATGTAACGCCGACATTTGAATCATACCAGCTCAATGCGCTTTCAGAAAACTATATCCCGAAAACAGAAACAGTTTTATTTGAGTTTGATCATTCATCAATTTCAGATGGTGAATCTAAAAAACTTGATGATCTTATTCATAAGATCGAATCGAACCTTATGCATATCAGCATTGAAGGACACACTGATTCTAAAGGGTCCGCAAAATATAACAAAAAGCTTTCTGTTAAGAGAGCCGTAGCTGTAAAGGAATACTTAGTGCTACATGGAATAAGTGAGTCGAAAATATCTACAAAAGGATTCGGTGAGTCTTTACCTGAGTTTCCAAACGATACTGAAGCTAATCGATCTCAAAACCGCAGAGCAAACCTAATACCCATTACAGGAAATTAATATGCGAGATATACCAAATTATTTAGATGACCCGCAGCAAATATTATTTTGGGAGTTCGATGAATTTATTCTCCTGGCAATAGCATTTGGAGCTGGGATTATGGTTGGTTATCTTGGTGTATTGCTAATAATGGGGCTTGTTGGCATCAAGTTTTATCGCAAAATTAAGGATAGACAAGCATCTGGTTTCCTTCTTCATACAATGTATTGGTATGGTGGCATGGGCTCAAAAGAATCGTTTCCAACGTCATTGCCGCTTTCTTTTATTCGTCGTTTTTTTTAGAGCACGATAGATATGAACTATAAAAATTTTGCTTCTACGTGGTTAAGCCTGCAGGCGTCAAATCGATTTTTAAAATTGGTTATTATCGGTTTGGTAGGCTTGAATTTTCTAACTATTATCGGATGGCTTAAAAAAGATTCTTCAGTGATATTGATTCCTCCTGAATTATCGGAAAAGGCGGAGATAGCAAAGAACAAAGCGTCTGAAGGCTATAAAAAAGCATGGGCAATGTATACCGCAACACTTATCGGAAATGTAACTCCAGAGAATGCAGATTTTGTCTTGGATTCTTTTGCTGGAATGGTGACAGGAGAAATTCGAGCTCTTGTTACTGAGCAGATTGCCCAGGAACTGGATACCTTAAAACAGGAAAAGGTTACATCGAGTTTTGATATCGTCAGGGTTACTTATGAGCCTGAAACAGATAAGGTATTTGTGACAGGAAAAAACAGAATGACGGGGGCTGGAGGTAAATCTGACGCAACCGAACAAACCTTTGAATTCAAAATTGATGTAAAACAGTATTCGCCGATTATTACTCAAATGGCTTCATATGAAGGCATGCCGAAATTATTAAGCGTTCTTCAAAAAGAAGAAGCAAAACAGAAAGCTGAAGAAGAACGCCAAAAAGCATTACAAAAAAATAGGAGCCAACCCTGATGAAAGTTAAGTTAATCATTAACTCTATGGTGCTAATTGCATTTACGAGCGCTTATGCCAATAGCGATACACCACCTCCACCAGAATTGCCATTTGAAGCTGCTGATGGGTCTTCCTTAACTTCTTACCAGAATGGTGAAGCCGGTGATCTGGGCGCCTATGACAATAGCAATAATCAGGTGATAGTCGACCCCGTGACCAAGCAAACAACGAATCAAATAACGCCCCCTACACATTTTCAACCGCGACAAGAGGGGGCGAATGAGCCGTTGTTACAGGATCAACAAACACAAGTTCCGCCGGAAGAGCCAAAACCCGCGCCAAAGCCCAAGAAAAGGCCAAGGGTTTTAGATAAGGCGCCTGAAAAATCCTCGGAAAGTTCAGCGGAAAATTCGAAAAACCAGAAAGGTCTCGATCTTGGTTTGCAGTCAGGAATTACGATCAAGCCAAAACCGGGGCGGACAGAAAGCGTGATTATCGCCAAAGGTAAGCTTAATAGAATCGTTACGCCTTATGCGGAACCGAAAGTATTAACAGTTGACAATGTTGAAACAAAGATCGATGGCTCTGCTATTTATATCGCGACCGATTCTGAATCTCCGGTGAGCATGTTTATATCAGACAGCGAGTCCGGCAGTGCGGCATCACTACAACTGTCACCTCAAGAACTGGTCATGCCGGTAGAAATCAGGATCGAGGGCGATCCCAAAGCCAATGCAGGTGAAGCAGGATCATCGAAGAATGACAGGCTATTCCGGCAGGATTCACCCTATATCACTGAAGTGAAATCCATTATGCAAAATCTCGGCAAGCAACAAATTCCTCAAGGATTCGCGTTAGAAGATTTGACGGATGAATTGCGCGCGATGACCTTTTGCCATGACTCTGGGTTGACCTATTGGCCTGGTCAATTGCTGTCAGGCCACGACTCAAGAATTGTTGTCCTAATCGCGCAAAACAATGGACTGGTGGCGACAACGTTTGAAGAATCATTCTGTGCCGGCGAAAACACCATGGCAGTCGCAGCATGGCCAAAGGTTAGATTGGAACCTGGAGAAAAAACCGAGATTTATCTTCTATTACGATTACCAGAAGGTAAAAGCGGCGAAGAAATCAGACCGGCCCTGCTCTAATAATTCTGGAGAATCATTGTGATCGATCTTGAAAAAAAGACCGCCAAGGAAAAAATCATCGAATGGTATGAGACGCTCGATCCTTCCAAGAGAAAGCAATTAACGTTATTCGGCGGGAGCGGTTTGCTGTTCATTGTGGCAGCAATTCTCATCTCCGCTACATCGGATAGTACATCTAATAATTTTCTTCAAAAGCCCAGGAAAGTCGAATACACACTGTTCAACGGCAAAAGCCCGCGTGACGTGTCCATTGATGCAATGGCAGGAAAAATAAAAAAGCTGACCGAAGATTTTTCTGAGATTCGTGCTCTGTTTCAACGTCAGGATCAAAAAATTCAAGAAGCGTCAAAATCACTAAAAATGCAAACTGACGAGCTGAATCGTAAAACAGAACGATTAGCGCAGCAGACTGGTGATCTTATGCAGCAAATGAGTGCGGCGCAAGAAAACCTGAAAAATCAAATCCCGCTGCCCGATGTGCCGCTGGATGGACAGGGCAATGACAATGGAAAGGGCCGTGGGAAAAAAGGAGGCAGGGAACTTCCTCAGCCAGATTTGTTAGGCCAACAAAGTCCTCCAGCCTCAAATGGCGATGCTTCGCCCCCAGAGACTGGCCCAAAAATTCGAATGGTAACCGGTAGCGGTGAAGAAGGACAGAAAAATGTCAAAAGCGGCCCGAGCACTGATGCCGGCGCTGCCAAAAAACAAGGGGAAAAAAGAATCACTGAATATGTGAGCATCAAAAAACCGTCAGGCAAAAATGGTGTTCCGGACATGTTCTTACCGGCAGGCAGTATTTTAAGCGGCACCCTGGTAACGGGGCTTGATGCGCCTACATCTAACCAATCTCGCAATGATCCGTTTCCAGCTCTATTGAGGGTCAAGCATGAGGCAATTTTACCCAACCGATATAGGATGGATATTCGGGAGTGTTTCCTTATTGCCAGTGGTTACGGTGACCTGAGTGCTGAACGTGCATATATGCGTGCAGAGCGTATTTCATGCGTGAAAAAAGATGGCGCAATCATTGAAACGGCAATTGATGCTTATTCAGTAGGCGAAGATGGTAAGGCTGGGGTGAGAGGTCGACTAGTCAGCAAAAACGGACAAATCATTGCAAATTCACTGCTCTCTGGTTTCGTATCCGGGATTACCAATGCATTTGCGCCGCAAAAAGTTAAGGCGTATGCGAATGTAGCACCTGGTCAACAACAAGTTTTCCAATATCCGTCACCAGAAATGATAGGTGGGCAAGCGTTAATGGGAGGAGTGAAAGGTGCTGCGGAGCAGATTGCGGATTATTACCTGGAAATGGCTAAAAACATTTTCCCAATCATTGAAGTTGATGCCGGCAGGAAGATCGACTTCATCATGATCCGCGGTATGTCGTTGTCACCAAAATCGAAATCCAATCAACAGGGATCGGGCATGGTTGGAAATCCACGTAATGTAAGTTCAAGTTACGGGGGCGGTAATGAGATGTATGGAAACGAAATGATGGGAAACATGATGAGCGGAATGCTCAGTAGTGGCGGACAGGGTGTTGGCGGTTATCTAGGTTCTCGTATGGGCAGCAAAATGGGAAGCAGTTATGGCGGCTATCGACGCTAAATTAAATATTTTGGAGAAAATAATGTTGAAAAAGATATCGGTTTTGTTTGCCTTAGTTATGTTTTGGGGAGAAGCACAGGCAGTAGGGATAGATGCGGCCCAGCCTAACAAACCAAAAACAGATACTGAAATGACAGCGGAAGTCAAAGACATCATGCGTAGCGTCGATGAAGTGAAGCGATTACCGGTAACGGGTTTATCGATGGTCAAGGCCGGTGAAAGAACGTTTTTGATAACCGATAATGGTCATTTTGTCGTGGCTGGTAATTTCAAGCTAGTTGATATGTGGCAAGGAAAGGTTATTGGATCGGTATCAGATACCAAGGGCATTGACAAAGTAGACTTGAGGAAAATTGGCCTAAGTCCAGATGAACTCTCTACGTTCACCATAGGCAAAGGCAAGAAAGAGGTGACTATATTTGTTGACCCACAATGCAACTATTGTCATGACCTTATTGTTCAACTTGAACCATTGGGTAAAGAGTATTCATTCAAATTGGTCTTGATCCCTGTTCTCGGAAAAGAATCGGCTCAGATCAGTAAAAAACTGATGTGCAATCAGGATAAAGAGCAATCTCTGAAGGCTTTGATTGCGAAGGAATATGCCAAGCTGCCAGAGTTGGTTCGTAAAGAAGGGTCATGTGATCTAAAACCTCTGCAGAAAGCAGTTGTAGCCACTAAATTGCTGGATATACAAGGAGTGCCATTCATCTTTTTGCCATCAAAGAACACATTCAAAGGTGGCGTTAAATCGTTTAAAACCTTACTAGAAAAAGACCTTGAGGATGAAATCAATGGTAGATAATCGATACTTAAAGTCTATATTTTTGGCTTCGTTTACGGCGCTTTTAAATGGGTGTTCGTACTTGGGGATTGGTCAATCAGACTTTTCCTGTCCAGGTGGAGTTGATGGGGTGCGCTGCATGTCAGCGCGTCAGGTTTATAAAGCCACCGAGTCTTCGGATTACGTAAAAACGAGAGCGGAATCCGATAAGTCTGAGACGGAAAAAAAAGCAATCGTCACCAACCATATTCAGAACGGAACCAGTCAGGTGGCAGTGCCAAGTATCGAGCAACCGATTCCCATCAGAACACAGGCCAAGGTGATGCGTATTTGGATGGCGCCTTGGGAAGATGATGATGGCGATCTCCATGCTGACGGATACTTATACACAGAAATAGAAAGCAGGCGCTGGAATCTTGGCGATCGTTTCCGATCGCCTGGGACTGCGATATCTCCTTTATCGGTACAAACACCTACATCAGGAAAATAGCCGAACGCTAACTTCAATAAAAAAACCGAACTTCGTGTTCGGTTTTTTTTGCTCGGTCGAAAGGCTGGCAAAACACATTGCCTTTAGGTTCTCCACTGAAAGAGCACCTGTTTTTAGCATCTTTCGAGCTTAACCGAAGGTGATTTTTTCTTGAAAATGAACTTGTTCCGGAACAGAACCCCGGTCGGTGAATTGCAAATAGCTGACCATCTTAATCAAGCATATTTTTGGAGTTGTAAATCATGAAACAATTGAAAGCCCTTTTTACTAACAAAGCTGTTGTTGCTTCTGCTCTGGCTGCTGCCGCTGTTATGTCTACTGACGCGATGGCTGGTACTGGCGGTACCGAGTTCGACGACATCTACACTCTGTTGGTAGGCTGGACTCAAGGTACTTTGGGCAAAATCATTGCTCTGGGTATGTTCATGGTGGGTTTGTCTGCCGGTATCATCAACCAATCTATCGTTGCTGTTGTTGTTGGCATCGGTGGAGCGCTGGCTCTGTACTACGGCCCAACCGTCATCAGCGGTGTTGTTTCCGCGTTGGTATAACTCCAACGGATGCGCCCGTTTTTACTAACGGGCGTAGCGGTAAATTGTTGTTAGCTGTACCCCCAAAAGGTCGCTCATTGTCATTGGTGAGCGACCTTTTTTTGTGCAAGAAACAAAAGAGGCCGAAAAACAGCGCCTTTCACTGCGACGCAAATAAATTCATACCTCTAGAATGGATTTAATAATCCAAACACCAAGGGAGCAATTTGTGGGCGCATTTGTATATGAAAAGCAACTCAAGCGTCATACGCTGAGTGAACTTATACCCGTCGAGTCATTTGATGAAGAAACGTCTTTGTTCACAATGGCTGATGGCTATATTGGATTTGGTTTTATTTGCAAGCCATTACCTGGTGGCGACGACTCAATAACTCAACGTCTAAACGTTCTCTTTTCATTTGACTATCCCAAAGAAAGCTTCATTCAAGTAATGTTGATGGGGTCTCAAGACATTCGACCAACCCTGGACAAAATCAAGCACATTCGAGACACCAAGGATGAAGTATTGAAACAATCGATGAATAATCGATTAAAGATGTTAACAGATGGGTCTAACCAAGCTATTAGTCTTCATGCCCAATCATTCATTCGAGAATACAAGACGATATTCACTATCAAAGTACCTCTCGAAAAGAAGAACCAGCTTCCAACTCAGCATGAAATCTCTGCGGCAAAAGATCTCCGGTTATCGTTCGAACAAACCTTGAAATCGGCTGGGTTTCTTCCGCAATCCATCAATGCCGAAATGTACTTGCGCGTGGTTGGGCAAATTCTGCATTGGGGTCCGTCCGCAAACTGGCGTTCGCCGGCGCCTTATTACGATGACACGTCTCCAATCAACGAACAGTTGAGCGAATATGACGACATGTTGCAAACAAACGCCAACGGCGTCTGGCTAGGAGATAAGCGGCTTAGGATATTGTCCCCTGGACGCTTGCCGGCGCAAATGAGTCTGCAAAATATCCGAAGAATGATTGGCGATCCATTGACTGGTAATCGAGGAATTCACGGAAATTTTTTTATCAACTTGAATATCTTTATTCCCGACAATGCTGTCGAGAAACAAAAAGCCGATAAAGAGCGAAACGTAATCAATTACCAGGCATTCGGTCCTATGCTGAAGTTCAACCCAAAGTTGATCTTCAAAAAAGAGAGCACAGATCTTTTGTTTAAGTCCATCAATGACGGCGACAGGATTCTCAAGGTCAAATTATGCGTCGGTTTATTCACTGATTCACTCGGTCAAAGCGAAACACGGCTAACAGAGGCTCAAACTTATTTTAGTGAAATCGGTTGGGCCATGAAGGAAGACAAGTTTATAACGCTTCCAATGCTGGTCAATTCGATACCCTTTTGCGCCGATCTTCAAGCCGTAAAGTTTTTGCAAAGATATAAACGTTGCGGCTCAAAACATGCGGTTGAATTTTTGCCAATCGTTGCCGACTGGAGTGGGACTGGGACGCCACAATTGACGTTTATATCGCGTGGCGGACAGATCATGAATATGGATATATTCGATTCGAATACGAACTACAACACCTGTGTTGTTGCCGCGTCAGGTTCAGGTAAATCGTTCCTGACGAACGATATCATCACGTCTTATATCAGCTCAGGAGCCAAATGCTGGGTAATCGACATCGGGCGGTCATACGAAAAACTGACAAAGATGATCGGAGGCGACTTCGTTGAGTTTGGTGAAGATAGTGAAATTTGTCTGAATCCATTTCAAATCATCAAAAGCTATAACGAAGAAGCCGATATGTTAGTAGGTATCATCGTATCAATGGCTGCCATGGAAGACAAGCTGTCGGACCTTCAGCATGCTCGGTTACGTTCGATTCTGAAAGAATTGTGGGACGAACACGAAAGCTCGATGACCGTTGACTTGGTAGCAAACAAGTTGCTCGAAGATGAAGATCGGCGGGTTGTAGATATGGGGCATCAGCTATTTGCCTTTACAACTCAGGGTGAATACGGTCGATTCTTTAACGGCGTGAACAATGTGAACTTCAACAAATCACTGACATGTCTTGAGCTTGAAGAACTAAAAGGCAGAAGTCACTTGCAACAGGTCGTACTGTTGATCTTGATTTACCAAATTCAACAGGCGATGTACCTCGGTAATCGCGCTCAAAGAAAAATTCTCATCATTGACGAAGCCTGGGATTTATTGGCGAAGGGCAATATCGCACGGTTCATTGAGACGGGCTACCGTAGGTTCCGGAAGTACAACGGAGCGGCCATAACGATTACTCAATCGCTTAATGACCTTTACAGCTCGCCATCAGGCATCGCAATTGCAGAAAACTCGGCAAATCTGTACTTGCTGTACCAAAAACCAGAAACGATTGAATCCATCAAACGGCAAAACCGCTTAATGATCGGCGAAGGTGGCTACACCTTTCTTAAATCGGTTCATACGGTCACAGGGCAGTATTCGGAAATATTTTTCGTCACCAGTTATGGCGTCGGAATCGGTCGTCTTATGGTTGATAAATACACAAAACTTCTCTATTCGACTCACCCAAACGATATCAAGAAGATCGCGGAAAGAACCAGCCGAGGCATGACGACAGCCGAAGCGATAGAAGACATCCTATTGTCAGAAGAATAGCTAATGTCGAATAAACATTAAATCCTAATAACTCACATAGAGAAATATCATGGCGGAAAACACTCAAAATCGACTCAGTAGAGAAACAGCAATTAGAAGAAACTTCATTCAAAATTGCCGGAATAGCAGGATTCTCGAAAAATCAAATTTTTCGGAAACTGTACTAAGAATCTACAGACGTAGATTCCGAGAAGTATCAAGGGCTGCTTATCTAACGAGATTCTATTGCAGTAACGGCCAGGGTTTCGATGTTGAGCAACAAATTACAAAAGAAATGATCGCAATGATCAAAGACGTAAATGACAACATTGCGAAAAAAATCGTTGTCGCAGATCAACTCATCAAGAAAGCGAATATCAAAATCGGCGAAGCTCAGTATGAAAGCGTCAACGTAACGATTATTGATCCGATTGCCAAACTTTTTTTGAATTCGCTTAATTCGGCACGAGATTTAGAAGGGAAACTCCGAGCATTGTGGTTAGCCTGTCAGTTGGATGACACGCAAAAGCGTCAAGCCTTGGCCGAAATCGAGAAAGAATTTACTGACGTTCACATACGCTGCAGGGCGTTGATGGAAGGCGTAAAGAATCGATTTTATGAGCAAAGAAGAGCCAGAGAAATTGCAAGAGATGCCTTAAGCGGTTCGGTGTCTGAAGAAATTGCAGCTGCGGAAGCCGAAATCATCGAAGCAATTGAAAATGATGAAAACATAGATGAAGGCGATTCATCGTCAGAGCCTCAAAAAAATTCCAAGAAGAAAAATCAATCAAGCTCATCCTTGACTGACGATGTCTTGAGTGATGACGAAATCTCAGCAAACACAATCGCGTGATAAATCGACTCCTGCCCTATGTGGTGGCAGCCTTTCTGGTTGGCCACATTACACATACACATGGTAGCGAAAGCGAAGGTTCTAGTTTCTTTGGCGTTTCAGATGGTCGCGAGCAATCTTCTGCAATATCCCCAAACGCCCCCTTTTACGAAAACAAGGAAAGGGGATGGTTCTGGTATGAAGATCCTTTGACCGAAGAACCCAATGATATTGAACAACCCAGTCAAGAGCCACCACCGCCCACTGCGCCCGAGAAAAAAGTAGAACCAACGCTCGCAAAACCATTAGAACCTAAGCCTCTGTCTTCGGAATGGTTTCGGAAAAACATGGAGAAATATAGGGACAAGGCCATTGACGATCCAACCGCAGAAAACGTATCGACATACATGTACCTGCAGCGCGTCATGCTGGATAAGGCCGAAAAATTTGCTGATGCATCTCAGAATCTGATGATGAGAGATGCGGTGCTGGATGAGAATGCTAGGCGCCCAATTGCAACTTTCGGGGCATTTGCCAAAGACGATATGTCAAACCGCGGCATTCAAAAAGCAGCTAAGAAATTGGCCGCGCAAGCCGGTATTTGGTTTTTCTATTACAGCACCTGTGAGTTTTGCGTCAAAGAAGCGGGTGTGTTGAAAGGCATTATGAATGCGTTTGGATTCAAAGTACTGCCGATCGCGCTTGATGGCTTGCCTCTTCCAGGAGGATCGTTTCCGGAGTTCACGACTGATCATGGACAAGGGAAAAAACTTGGTGTTGAAACAACGCCAGCCTTGTTTCTGGTCAAGCCAGGTGAAAACGGCGGAGCTATTCAAATAGGTCAAGGGCTGTTGTCTGGTGAAGAGATTGTTCGACGTGCCATCGCGCTTTCACATGAAAACGGTTGGCTCAATAACGATGAATACGATGAAACCTTAGCCGTAACCCCAATTCAGGTTGATAACGAGACAATCAAGAACATTGATGAAGACACCATGGACAAGCCTGGTGAACTGGTAAAAATCATTCGAGATAATTTAAGAAAGAAAATGTGAAATTATGACCAACAAAGTAGCCGTTCAAAATAATCCATCACAAGAAGATATTAAATCTCTATTAGCTGATCATATTCTTATGGATCTGCTAAACGAAAGAAAAAGTGAGCGCCGCTGGAAATGGGTTAAGCGATTTACCTTTTCCACAATTGGCGCCTTACTATTCGCTGCCTACCTCGCGTTTTATGCAAGCAGTTTGGGCTATAGGCTAATTCCTAATGCCGAGATAGCTGGTGTTGTGAATGTAACCGGGTCAATAGGTGCAGGCCAGCTGGCCTCAGCAGAAGAATTGGTGCCGGTACTGGAAAAAGCCTTCAACTCGCCCAAGGTGAAGGCCATTGCTCTTAATATTGACAGCCCAGGCGGACAACCATTTGAGTCTGAACGCGTCGGCCAAACCATAGATCGACTAAAGAGTGAAACAGGAAAGCCCGTCTATGCCTTTATTGGCAACACTGGCGCATCGGCTGCCTATCTTCTCGCCTTACACACCGACAAGATCATTGCAGGCAGGTATAGCCTGGTTGGGTCAATTGGTGCTGTCATTGCAGGTTGGGATCTCCATAAGCTGGCTGAAAAATTTGACGTAACCCAGCGGGTCTATGCATCAGGGGTCCACAAAAATATGCTCAACCCTTTTGTGGCCATGTCAAAAGAATCCGAAGCCAAAGCCCAAGAGATGGTCAACCGAATGGCTGTTGTCTTTGCTGACGAATTTAAGAGCAAACGGGGAACTAAGCTTAAGGAAGGCTTTGACTATACGACCGGCGAAATATGGGGAGGCGAAGAAGCGTTGGCTATTGGCCTAATCGATGAAATCGGTACGATCGAGGGAGTGGTGAGTAATGAATGGCATGCAAAAATACACGATTTTGGACCAACTAACCAAGTCAAGGGATTTCTTCCTCAGCTTGGAACAAAAGCAGTTGAAAAAGTCTTGGCTCTAGTCGATTGACATCCTCCCCGGTCTAACTACTGAGGATTCCCGATTCGCCCGATGGCGATAGGTTAGTTCCTGCTGCTGACGGCATTACTGCACCGTTCACTTCACAGGCGAGCCAGGCTTCGGTCTCCGTTACTAGCCCCTTAAGGGTAATTCGTTTTGAGATTGAATGGCAGTATCCCTCGCCGACCTGAAGGATGGCGTTTCTTGCGCAAAATTGAGGAAGGCACGAATACGCGAACAAGCCTCGAAAAATCAAGGCTCTCCGAAAAAGACGCTTAAAAACAGTGTCTTTCGATAATACATGTTGATGAAAACTTCTGCATAGTAGGCTTTTATACATCGACTAGTAATATGTTTATGAAGGCTTTACAGAACCCACTTTACACACCTGTTTTTACCCCGGTTTTTCATCTTGCAGAGGCAAAAATTGTCGGGCTGGATGTGCAAGTCAGGATGGGACAAAAATTTCTAAGTGATTTAGAAGTTTTTAATGTTCTTGAGTCGAGTCATGAAAAAAACTTACTTCCTCAAATCAGCGAATTCTTACAGCATTGGTCAGAAATGTCTGGCGAGAAGCTTTATCTATCATGGTCTGTCAATAGCCACATGGACAAAAAGAGGTTGGGGATTTTTCTTGAGAAATTAGCTCAACACGTGCCACTTAACCAAGTTGAAATGATGTTAAACATGCAAGGCATTAATGATGAGGGTGATATGCCCCATCAGATGGAGCTTTTAAAATGGTTTCAAAATCTTGGCATAAAAAGAGGATTATCAAACGCTAGACCATTAGATTTCAATTTGAGCGATTTATATGAATTCGTTGATGTTTTAAAAATAAAAAAAGGTGTTATTAGAGAAATGCAAGAAGACACCTGTTCAGCATCTCAATGTCATGAGGTTATTGAAAAGCTGAATGCCAAAAATATCAAAATTGTTGCCGATGATCTTTATTCAAAATCAGATGTGACTTGTGCCATTTTGATGGGGATCAAATATGGACAGGGTTATTTTTTATCAAGAAACCATTCTATGCCTAAGCCTGTTAGGAAGCAGAAAAAAAACCAAGTCAATCCTTATTACGATCGAAAAATCGATTTTTTCCATGACTTAGCATGGGTTTGATTTATGTCAAAACTGTTACTAATCCTGTTGCCACTTTTTTGGGTCAGTCCGGCTAATGCCAACCTAGACAATGAAATTAAAGGGATGTTTACCGACATGATCAACGTCACTCCCGGCGGTTCTTACGAGACGCAACGAAGAGGCGTAATCACGGGGGGCGAGATCGCGTTGCGTAATAAGGTCGTTCATCCAAACCTAATCTCATTTGTGCCCCCCAGTGCAAGGGGCGGATGTAACGGTATCGATATGTTTGGGGGCTCATTCTCATTCATCAATGGAGCCCAATTCACTCAGTTGGCAAGAAGTATTGCCCAAGCCGCGATTGGATATGCATTCCAGCTTGCCATTGAGGGCATGTGTCCAACTTGCGCTCAAGTCATTTCAAAGTTGCAAAGCGAGATCGCAAAAATCAATGCTTTGATGAGAAATTCCTGCGAAGCAGGTAAAGCAATCGTAAATGCAACCGGTCTTCAAAATTGGGCTCACGAACGCAGACGTGAAGCATCAACAATCAACACAGGTCTTGGGTTTGTTGATGACTATTTCAACTCGGAAGAAAAAAGCGCAAGTTCTCCTACGCAGGTGCTTATTCAAAATGGCCGTTCTGACGAAATTACCGGCAATGTGGTGTATGAGGCATTAACTGAATCGAATGCAGCAAGCTGGTTTGTAAACGGTGATGATCAAATCAAAATGACGTTGATGAGTTTAACTGGGACGTTGATCATCAGTAAAAAAGATGATGGAAGCGATGTTAAATATGACTTCAGACAACCGCTCGTCAAAGTCAGAGATTTGATCGAGGGCGGCTCGATCGAGATTTACAAATGCGAATCCGGAGAATGCTTGTTACCCAGTGGAGGCGAGAAAGAAACAGTCACAATCCAAGGCATGCGATCCAGAGCAAAATCGATGGTTTGGGGAACGGGGCCTCAAATAACCGGCACAGGTGGAATTGTTCGCAAAATGACAAGCCGTGATCCGAATGATGCATTTACAGCTGACGAGCAGAAATTTATCGAAGCATCATCTCCTGGTGTTTACGGTTTGTTAAGGGGTGCAGCAGCTGAGCCCCAATCGGCCGGTCTGATTGCAGATCGTTTGGTGGATATCGTGGCATCAGAATTAACGAACCGCATTGTCGAGGAAATGTATGGGGTGGTTGATAACGCAGTTAAGGGTACTGGCCGACCGCTCGATTCATCCATGTTGGCCGTAATGCGCGATGTCAGGGATCAAATCAAAGAAGAAAGACGGATAACAGGCGAAAGCATTGCCGGTATCAATTCATTGATTCAAGTGCAAAAAACCATTCGAGACAGCTTACGCACACCAATGAACAACAGGGTTCATTAAGACCATTAGCAAAAGGTATTTTTATGGCTTACGAAGTATTGAGTATTGGTGACGCGGAAATGCTTTACAACACCTTTCAGGGTGCTGCGATGATTTTCGGTAACGGCAGTTTAACCAAACTCATACGCGCCGGTGCAACGCTAGGGGTTCTTTTAGTATCCATCAATTATTTGACCAACCAGGAGTTCCCGTTGCGGTACTCGCTGATTGGGTTGATCGCCTATTTAGTTCTGTTCGTGCCTAAAGATACCGTTGTCATCGAGGACGTATACACCGGCCAGGTAAGAACGGTTGCTAACGTTCCGCTCGGCATTGCAGCGCCGATG
>Ga0207951_100215_pt1 | contig 35862 bp, 37 predicted proteins | sample Subbio12Aug_8Bad_FD_184830 | JGI IMG/M metagenome (GOLD analysis project Ga0207951, IMG submission 184830) | Serpentinite rock and fluid subsurface biosphere microbial communities from McLaughlin Reserve, California, USA - CR12Aug_8Bad (SPAdes) | ecosystem: Environmental > Terrestrial > Deep... | reverse complement strand
CCCCGCCGGTCCACACCGCCATGGGCGCCCTCGTCGAACACATCACCGGCGGCCACCTCGACGGCCCCGGCGGCATCTCCAAATTCCAGCCGATGAACATCAACTACGGCCTGTTGCCCCCACTGGAAGCGCCGAAGGTCGACGAAGCCGGGGTCAAGATCCCGATGAAGGAACGCGGCCGGGCCAAGAAGCGGTTGATGAGCATCCGGGCGCTGGAGGCCCTGAAGGCATGGCGGGACGCGGCCTGATGGCAGTCGATAGCGAACTCGACCGGCTCCGGGCGCGGCGTGTCACCGCCCTGTACCGGCTCGACCTGATCGCCCGGGGCGCACAGCTGGCCTATGAGGATGGCACGCCGATCGACATGGCGTCCGAGAAGGAGCGCCTGCTCTCCGTCGTCGCCGAGCTCGACCGGCGCATCGAACCGCTGGAACGCACCCTCAACTGACGGCCGCGGGCCTCAGTCCGGCGTCACCACATCCACCCACTGGGCCGTGTCCGTATACTGCTGCATATGGACGATCTTGCCGCCCCGGACGGTGAAGACATGGACGAACTCCGCGTCCAGCGTCTCGCCGGTGGCCCGGTTGGTTCCCGTATAGCGCCCCAGCGACACGACCCGGTCCCCGCTGGGCAGAAGGGTCGCCGGGGTCACGACGAACCCCTCAAACTCGGCCCCGATCCGGCCGAATATGCCCTCGAACACGGCGGCGGGACCATTGTAGGGATTGCGGTCGGCATAGGGGCCGTTCTCGGCCTCGATCCAGACCAGGTCCGCGGCCAGCAGGCTGCTGATCGTGGCCCCGTCTCCGGCCGCGAAGGCCCGGTACAGGCTCTCGACCACGGCCTGGTTCGCTGCATCGAGGGTGGCGTCCACGCGCGTCGCCGGCGGCGCCGGCCGGGCCGCGGCGGTCATCGGAACGGCCACGACGCCGGCAGCCGTCAGCGCCGCGATCAGCAGGGTGCGAGCAGTCATGGTGGCTCCTGTTTGGACAATCATCGATATGCGGAACCTGCACGGTTTCCGGGCCCGGGTCGATGACCTTGCGGCGTCAGATGCGTCCGCGAAGGGACGCAAGCGCCAGCCGCAGCCGTTTCGCGAACTCCGGCGCGTCAGCCCGAATCAAGGTCGCCGCCGCGACGGCCGGGAAGGCGGCGACCGGCAGCCGGGAGAGCCCACGGTTGGCGGCGGCCTTCAGGGCCAGCGCCTGATCGACCTGCCCGGTCTGCGACAACCCTCGCACCCGACCCGCCTCGATCACCGCCTCGTCAAACCCCGGCCCGGCCAGCACCCTCACCGCCGCCTGCATCGGGCCGACATAGAAGGCGTCGAGGTCATGCGGTTCGCCGTGCACACGGCCGATATGGGCTTCGATCAAGGCCTCGAACCCCGCCCGCTCCAGGCCATGCCGCAGCACGACATCCGTCAGCGCCTCCAGCACCGGATGGCCCTTGCGCGCCACGCCAGCGAACACGCCGTCCATCTGTTCGCGCCACCAGACGAAGCGCATCTCGGCCAGCAGGGGCTGGGTCACCCGCGTCGGAATGGCCATCAGTTCGGCCTCGAAGGCGTAGAGGGCGATCAGGTCGGCGCGTCGCTGTTCGTCGGCCACGAACCGGCTGGACAGCCACCGGTCAATGTCTGCGACGCGGACCTGGGCGTCGAGGGCGTCCCCCGGAGGATCGGAAGGGAGGTCAGCCAAACAGGGTCTGGTACATCGCCATTGAAGTCAGCATCGGCAGCGACAGCAGCAGATTGGTGCGGCTGCCCAGCATGGCGATGCGTGCGGCCTTCGCCTTGGCGGCGTCATCGACGACCACGATGCCGAGCGCCCGCTTCTGGTTCGGCCAGATGATCCCCCAGACATTGAGGAACATGATGAGGGCCAGCCAGGTGCCGATGCCCATGAGGGTGAACGACTGGTCGCCCTCGACCAGGCCGCGGGCGAAGCCGAGGCTCATGACTTCCGCGGCATAGGCGTGGCCGCGCGTCAGCATGACGCCGAAGCCGGCGATCACCGTCACCAGCGCCGACCAGCGGAACCAGAACAGGGCCTCGGGCGCGATATGTTTGCTGACGGCGGGCTTCAGCTCGGCGGGTATCGCCGGCATGACCCGGATCTGCACGAAGTTGAAATAGTAGAGCAGGCCGATCCACAGGATGCCGGCCACGACGTGGGCCCAGCGCAAGGTCGCCTGCCAGAAATTCACGTCGAACCCGCCGGGCGAAATACGCCCGAACGAAAGAATCATCACGCCCGCCAGCACCCCGCTCAGCAGGATCGTTGTCCGGAAGTTCGACAGCAGCTTGCCCATGGTCCGCCCCTCCCCCGGGCGATTCGATTTGCGTGGACTGTAGACGCCGGAGCGAAGTCGGCCAACGTCCCGGGCGCTCGGGTGATTAGGGACTAGTGATTAGTGATTGCCGCTCCGCTGTCCGCGGAAGGGCAGCGCCGATCACGCTCCGGCACAGGCGCCGGCCAGCCACTAATCACTAATCACTCGCGACCTACGGCCGGCTCGCCATCCCCAGCTTGATCGGCTTGAGCTCCTCGTCCTTGCCCCCCCGCTTGACGCCCCAGATCAGCAGCACCGGGGCGGCGACGTAGATCGAGGAATAGGTGCCGACAACGATGCCGAAGATCAGGGCGAAGGCGAACGGCTGCAGCGGCCCCCCGCCCAGCACCGCCAGGGCGATCAGGGCGAACAGGGTGGTGATCCCGGTCATGATGGTGCGCGACAGCGTCTCGTTCAGCGACAGATCGATCAGCTCGCCGAGGGGCATCTTCTTGAACTTGCGCAGGTTCTCGCGGATCCGGTCATAGACGACGACGGTATCGTTCATCGAATAGCCGATCACGGTCAGAACCGCCGCCACGGTCGTCAGGCTGAACTCCATCCCGGTGACGGCGAACAGGCCGAAGGTCAGGATCACATCGTGGAACAGGCCGGTCACGGCCCCGATGCCGAACTGCCATTCGAAGCGGAACCAGATGTAGACCATCATCAGGATGATCGCGACGACCAGAGCCATGATGCCGCTTGTCAGAAGTTCGTCGGACACCGCCGCGCCCACGGCCTCGGTGCGGGTGAACCGGACCTCCGGGCCCAGATCGCGGGTCAGCCCCGCCTTGACCTGGTTGATCGTCTCGGTGGCCGTCGCCCCCTCGAGGTTTCCGAATTTGGCCATGGCGTGGAAACGGCCCGTCGGGTCGGTGCCGGGCACGGAATAGCTCTGCACCTGGGCGTCCGGCACGCCCATGCCGTTCAGGCTGGCGCGGATTTCGGCCAGATCGACGGGGTCGGGCCGGGTCGACATCTCGATCAGATTGCCGCCGAGGAAGTCGACGCCGCAGGTCAGGCCGCCGCATTTGTTGTCCGCCGGCCAGACGGTGAAGAAGATCGACCCGATCACGAGCAGGACCGACAGGGCGCCGAACACGCGGGCGTATTTGACGAAATGGAATTTCGTCCGGTTCGGCAGCAGTTTGATGAGGGGCCAGAATTTGGACATCGGCTATCTCACCACGCGATCGGCAGTTTTTTGGGCCGCTGGGTGCGGTACCAGACGAACAGCAGCACCTGGGTGACCAGCACGGCCGTGAACACCGAGGTCACCACCCCGATCGACAGGGTCCAGGCGAAGCCGCGCACCGGTCCGGCCCCGAAATAGAACATGATCAGGGCCGCCAGGATGGTGGTCAGGTTGGCGTCGAAGATCGTCACAACCGCCCGGTTGAAGCCCGCATCCATCGCCGCGATCGGCGATCGGCCGTTGTTGGCCTCATCGCGCATCCGCTCATAGATCAGCACATTGGCGTCCACCGCCATGCCGAGGGTCAGGATCAGGCCGGCGATGCCGGGCAGGGTCAGGGTCGCCCCCGTCATCGACATGGCCGCGATGATCAGCAGGCCGTTGAGCAGCAGGGCGATCACGGCGATGCCGCCGAACAACAGACCGTAGGACAGGATCATGAACACCAGCACGCCGAGGAAGGCGATGATCGTGGCCAGCTGACCCGCCGCCACCGAGTCGGCGCCGAGCGACGCCGTCACGCTGCGCCGTTCCTCGACCGTCAGCGGCGCCGGCAGGGAGCCGCCGTTCAGCAGGTTCACCAGTTCGCCGGCGGAGGCGATGGTGAAGGAGCCTTCGATGATGCCGCTGCCGCCGGTGATGGCGCTGTTGATCCGCGGCGCCGAGATGACCTTGCCGTCGAGGACGATGGCGAACGGCCGGCCGATATTGGCCGCCGTGGTGTCGCCGAAGCGCCGCGCGCCCTGTCCGTCGAAGCGGAAGCCGATGGCCGGGCGGTTGCTCTGGTCGGTCGTGACATTGGCGTTGACCAGGTTCTCGCCCGAGACGATCACCCGGCGCTTCACCAGATAGGGAACGCCGTCTCCGTCCATCAGCAGTTCAGCGTCGGGCGGCACGGCGCCCGCCATCGCCTCCTCGATGGAGTTGTCGACATCGACCATCTGGAAGGTCAGCTGCGCCGTCTGGCCGATGACCCGTTCCAGCTGGGTCGGGTCGCTCTCGCCCGGGGCCTGGACCACGATCCGTTCGGCGCCCTGGCGGGTGATGGCGGGTTCGCGGGTGCCGAGGCTGTCGATGCGGCGGCGCACCACCTCGATCGACTGGTCGACCGCGGTCGGACCCATGGCCGCCATGGCGGCGTCGGTGAAGCCGTAGCGGATGCGGTTGTCGCCCTGTCGGCTGACGGTGCGATCCGACCCCATGGCGACACCGCCGCCCAGCAGATTACGCATGGCGGTGAGGCCGGCCTCCATCTGGGCCGGATTGTTCAGGGTGATCACCACGCCATTGCCGTCGCGCGCGACGCCGACGACGCCGATCTGCGCCTCGGACAGGGTCTGGCGGGCGTCCTCGCCGAGGTTGCTGAGCCGCTTCTCGCGCATGGCGTCGACGTCGACCTGCAGCAGCAGATAGGAGCCGCCCTGCAGGTCGAGGCCGAGGTTCAGGGTCGATTTCGGCGCCCAGCCCGGCAGGGCCGCGCGCTGCGCCGGCGACAGCAGGTTGGCGTAGGAGAACACCAGCCCGAAGACGAGCGCGAGGGCGAGAAGGGTGACCTTCCAGCGTGACATCTGGACCATGCGGGCGTCCCCTGACCTGTCAGACCGGCGTCAGGATTTGGCGGTTGTTTTTGCGGGCGTCTTGGCGGCCACCGGCTTGGCGTCATTGGCCGCCACCGCGGTGCGGTCGCGCACCTGGGTGATCATCGCCTTGACCACGCGGACGTTCACGCCCTGGGCGATCTCGACCATGGCCTCGTCATTCTCGACCCGGGTGACCTTGCCGATCATGCCGTTGGACATGACCACGGTGTCGCCGCGCTTGAGACCCGCCACCAGCGCCTGATGGGCCTTCATCGCCTTCTGCTGCGGGCGGATCAGCATGAAATAGAACAGAATGATAACGGGGACGAAGAAGATCAGGGTCCCGAACGGCCCCGCCATAAGTTCCTGCACGATGGTCTCCGCAAGCGTCTGCGGCCGCGCATGACGGCCGTTGAAAATGAGGCGCGGAACCTAGGGCGCGCCGTCGCACATTGCAACGCGACCTGTGGCGGCCGTGTCGCTTTGCGTTATCGCGGCAACACGGTCAGCGGATCGATCGCGTTCGGCTGGTCGCCGCGCATCCGCCAGGTCTCGAAATGGATCGAGGGCCGGCCGTCGCCCGCGGTTGTGCCGACCGTACCGACCTGCTGGCCCGCGCGGATCTCGTCACCGTCGCGGACCACGGCCGAGCCGAGATGGCCATAGACGGTGCGCCAGCCGTCGCGGTGCACCACCAGCACGGTCAGCCCCTGTCCCGCCAGGGCGTCGCCGACATAGCCGACGCGGCCGGCCGCGGCGGCGCGCACCTCGGCCCCGGCCGGGGCTCCGATGTTGATGCCGTTGTTGCGCTCGCCCAGACCGACCGGCCCGAAGCGGCGCAGGATGTCGCCCCGCACCGGCCAGTCCAGCGAAACCGAGGCGGCCGCCTCGGGCGCGCGCGGCGGCGGACTGGCGGCGTTGCCCGAGGGCGGCGGCGGAGGCGGCGGCGGCGGCACGCCCTCTTCCGGCACATAGACGCCGCTCGGCGACGGCCCGGTGGCGTAGGGATCGCCGCCGATGTCGACGGCGCTGGACGGCAGCACGATCCTCTGGCCGGGCGTAATGGCGGCGCGCGGCCCCAGGCCATTGAGGTCGATCAGGGCCTGGACCGGCGTCTGGAAGCGCCGGCCGATGCCCGAGATCGTATCTCCGGGCTGGATCTCATAGGCGGCGCCGGCCGCGACCGCTCCGCCGCCGCGCGCGGGCGGCGGGGGTTCGGTAAAGCCTTCCGAGGCCGGACCGGCCGCCGGCGTATAGGGCCGGGCGCCGACGACCGGCGCATCCAGCGCCCCGCCCTCGATCGTGGCGACAGGAGCGGTCCGCGGCGGCGGAACCTCATTGGCGGGATTGGTCGGCCCGCGCACGCCCTCGCCGCTCGGGGCCGGGCTGGCCGGCCAGTCGGCAGCCCGGGACGGCGCAGGCGTGGGACCGTCGGCGTAGATCGGATAACGCGGCCCCTCCGGATAGGTGGCGCAGGCTGTCATCGCCGCCGCGAGGCCCAGTCCCGTCAGCGCCCTGATCGCGAATCGAATCGTCATGCCGTCTCCCGCCCTTGGGTCGCCCCGGTGTGCCGCGACTGTCGCCCCAAGCCAACCCGCCAAAGGGCGCGAAAGTTGGGCGCGAAGGTTAACGGCTGCCAGACAGCAGGCAGTAGGGCTTGGGGATCAGGGAAGAGCAAGGCGCCACAAGCGAACCGCGGCCGCCTACTGCCTACTGCCTGAACCCTACCCCTCCTTCGCCGTCCCCTCGACCAGCGGCACGAACCGCACCTCGGCCAGGCTCTCGCGCTGATAGCTGCCGTCGTCCTGGCCGACATAGCGATGCAGCCGCTGCACCGACGACCGGCCCACAGGGCAGACCAGTATCCCGCCCGGCTTCAGCTGGTGCAGCAGTTCGGTCGGCTCGCCCGGCGAGGCCGCCGTGACCATGATCCGGTCGAACGGGGCCTGCTCCGGCCATCCCAGCCCCCCGTCGCCGTGGCGGGTGATGACATTGTCGATCTTCAGGGCCTTCAGCCGCCCTTCGGCCTCGGTCAGCAGGCTGCGGTAGCGTTCGATCGAATAGACATAGCGCGCCAGCCGGCTCAGCACCGCGGCCTGGTAGCCGCTGCCGGTGCCGATCTCCAGCACCCGGTGGCGCGGCTGCACATCCAGCGCCTGGGTCATCAGGCCGACGATATAGGGCTGGGAAATGGTCTGTGCGCAGTCGATCGGCAGGGCCTGATCTTCCCACGCCTGGTCGAGGAATTTCTCGTGCACGAAGACGGCGCGGTCGACCGACTCCATCGCCGCCAGCACCTTCGGGTCGGTCACCCCCTGCTGGCGCAGACCGAGGATCAGCCGTCCGGCGCGGTCGTCGTTGAGCTTCACTATGCCGCCACCGTCTTCGGCGGCGCCCCGCCCAGCACGCCCTTCAGATCGTGCAGGCTCGGCGCATGGGTCAGGTCGATGTGCAGCGGCGTGACCGAGATCTTGCCCTCGTCCATGGCCCGCAGGTCGGTACCCGCCGGATGGTCGTGCTTGGTCCCGCGGAAACTCATCCAGTAATAGTCGCGCCCGCGCAGGTCGGTGCGTTTGACCGCATGCATCTCACCGATGTCGCGGAAGCCCTGGCGCGTCACCTCGACCTCCTTGACCAGCATCGGCGGCAGGGCCGGGAAATTCAGGTTCATCACCACCCCGTCCTGCCAGGTCTGGGCCAGCAGGCGCGAGATGATCGCCGGGGCGAAGGCCTCGGCCGTCTCCCAGTGCGCCCGCACCTCATCATGAAACCGCTCGAGGCTCTGGCTCAGGGCGATCGAACGTATGCCGAAGGCCATGCCCTGCAACGCCCCAGCCACCGTCCCCGAATAGGAACAGTCCTCGCCGACATTGTGCCCGCGATTGACCCCCGACAGCACCAGATCCGGCCGGGCCTCGGCCATCAGATCATTGACCGCCAGCACGACGCAGTCGGTCGGCGTCCCGGTCACGGAGAAGCGTTTGTCGGCGAGACGATTGACCCGCAACGGCTCGGTCAGGGTGATGCCCCGCCCCTTGCCCGACTGTTCGGCCTGGGGGGCGCAGATCCAGACATCGTCCGACAGGGCCCGGGCGATCCGCTCCAGACACTCGAGCCCCTCGGCCTCGATGCCGTCGTCATTGGTCAGAAGTATCCGCATGCCGTCCGCGCTCTTGCAGCGCGTCGGGGCGTCGCGCAACCGCCTTGTGTCAGTTGGCCGGCTGGATGTCTTCGGCCAGGATCACGAACGCCCCGCCGCAATCGTTGCGGATCACCGAGCCGCGATGTTCGATCCGGCCGCTGGCCGCACCGCTCCACGGCCGGGTTGTCCCGGTGATCGTGACCTTGGCGCCGTTCAGATCGGTCCGCGCCAGCCGCATCACGTCGCGCGACGCCGCGCCCGAAACACAGGGCCGCGAGAACGGCCGTCGCACCTGGTCCTGGTCGCCGTACAGCTGGAACTCCTCGTTCGCGAACCGCACCCAGCCTGTGAACGATGTGTCGCCCGCCGCGTGCACATAGGTGTTGGAGGACGGCCCGGTCGCGCAAGCGGTCAGGCTGAGAATGGCGGCTAGCCCGGTTATGGCTTTCAACATCTGATCCTCTCTTTCCGCTCATCCCATCCCCAATGCCTCACGACAGCACCGGGTCCCGGCTTTCGCCGGGATGAGCGGGCTTTATCTTACCCGACGTGGGTCGCTCCCCCCATATACGGCAGCAGAACGGTCGGGACGGCGATCCGTCCATCGTCGTCCTGATAATTTTCCATGACAGCCACCAGCGTCCGCCCGACCGCCAGGCCCGAGCCGTTCAGCGTGTGGACGAACTCGGTCTTCTTCTCCCCGGCCCGCTTGAACCGCGCATCCATCCGCCGGGCCTGAAAGTCCCCGCAGTTGGAGCAGGAGCTGATCTCCCGATACGTCCCCTGCGACGGCAGCCAGACCTCCAGATCGAAGGTCTTCTTCGCCGAAAACCCCATGTCGCCCTTGCACAGCAGCATCCGGCGGTACGGCAGCCCCAGCTTCTCCAGCACCACCTCGGCGCAGCGCACCATCCGCTCATGCTCGGCCTCGGAGTCCTCCGGCCGGGTGATCGAGACCAGCTCGACCTTGTGGAACTGGTGCTGCCGGATCAGCCCGCGCGTATCCCGCCCCGCCGACCCCGCCTCGGCCCGGAAACAGGGCGTCAGGGCGGTGAGCCGCATCGGCTCGGCGAGTTCGTCCTCGGACAGAATCTGCTCGCGGACGAGGTTGGTCAGGGAGACTTCGGCGGTGGGGATGAGGTAGCGGCGCTCGCCCTTGTATCCGTCGATCACCTCTTCACCAGCGTAGCCCAGCATCATGTGGGCGACATCAGTCGCGAACTGGCGCAGCTCTACGGCGCTGTCCGGACGCTGGTCCCAGTAGTTTCCAGGATTGTGCCCCGGCGTGTCCCAGGTTTGCCAGCTGCCGAACAACTGCTCGGCGACGTACTCGGCGTCGTAGATCTTCTCGATACGGGCGGAGCTGCTGAAGGACTCAGTCTTGAACAGATCCTCCTCGAACTTCGGAAGTTGCCCCGTCCCGAACATCGCCTCGTCGCGCACCAGATACGGCGGATTGACCTCCAGATAGCCGTGCTCGTTCGTCTGCACGTCCAGCATGAACTGGCCGATGGCGCGTTCCAGCCGCGCCAGCCCGCCCTTGATCACCGCGAACCGCGACCCCGACATCCTCGCCGCCGCCTCGAAATCCAGCAGCCCCAGGGCCTCGCCCAGATCGGCGTGATCCTTCGAAGGCCCGCCCTCACGCGGCGCTCCCCAAGGCTGACCGACCAGCACATTCCCGGCCTCGTCCTCGCCCTCCGGCACATCGTCCGCCGCGAGGTTTTTCTGCGCCGCCAGCCGATCGCGCAGTTCCTTGCCGACCCGCGCCTCCTCGGCCTCCGCCGCCGCGATCTCGCCCTTCAGGCTCTCGACCTCGCCCTTCAGCCGCTCGGCCTCGGCCAGGTCCTTGCGCCCCATCGCCGCCCCGATCAGCTTCGAGCTCTCATTGCGCCGCGCCAGCGCCGTCTGCCCCGCCGTCTGCGCCGCCCGCAGCGCCGTATCCAGCGTCAGGATTTCATCCACCAGCGCCTGCGCCCCCTCCACCCCACGCGAGGACCAGCCGCTGACGAAGGCGGCGGGGTTGTCTCGAATGGCGCGAATGTCGTGCATGGTCGGGTCTCTCGGGAAGGAAGCGATGCTCTAACCGACTCCCTCTCCCATTGGGAGAGGGCTTGAGCGCACGACGGCGCAGCCGTCGTTCTGGCGCGAAAGGGTGTGGGTCGACTGTCCGGGGGCGGCTTCGCCGCTTCACCCAGCCGACCCACATCCGGCGCTGCGCGCCACCTTCTCCCAATGGGAGAAGGAAGGCCGGTGCCGATGAGGACTCCCGCCCCTCCCGAATGGAGACTCTCGAGACATTTTTTCGCCCTTCCCGCCTCCTCGTTCCCGCCGAAGAGCCCCCGCCACAACCCCTGCGTCCGCTGCTGACGCGCCCCCGTGCATAATGGCTCAAACCCCCACGGGGCCTGGTCTTTGACAGCACAAACCCTCGCCCGGCGCCGCCCCAGGTTCCGGCCTTCGTCCATCTGGCGGGTACGCCGGGACCCCCGGATCAACCGCCGCATTTTTTTGGTCTGACCCTGCCATCCCGCCCCCAACGCCGTCATCCTCGGGTCAAGCCCGAGGATGACGGCGGAGTGGACGCTTTGGACGCTTCGGACGGTGATTTCCGGATTTCACCCGGGCAAAAACCCCGTCCCGCCCCTAGATCAGCCCCGCCATCGGCGAACTGGCGCTGGCGTACAGCCTCCGCGGCATCCGCCCGGCCAGATAGCCCTGCCGCCCGGCGATCACCGCATGCTTCATGGCCGAGGCCATCAGGATCGGATCCTTCGCCCCCGCGATCGCCGTGTTCATCAGCACCGCGTCGCAGCCCAGCTCCATCGCCAGGGTCGCGTCCGACGGCGTGCCCACCCCGGCGTCGACCAGCACGGGCACGGTCGCCTGTTCGATGATCAGCCGGATATTGACCCGGTTCTGGATGCCCAGACCCGAGCCGATCGGCGCGGCGGCGGGCATGATCGCCGCGGCCCCCGCCTCCTCCAGCCGCTTGGCCATGACCACGTCGTCGGTGCAATAGACCATGACCTGGAAGCCGTCCTTGATCAGCAGCTCCAGCGCCCGCAGCGTCTCGATCATGTCGGGATACAGGTGTGCCGTGTCCGACAGCACCTCCAGCTTGACCAGATCCCAGCCGCCCGCCTCGCGCGCCAGCCGCAGCGTCCGCACCGCGTCCTCGCCGGTGAAACAGCCGGCGGTATTGGGCAGGAAGGTGAACCGGTCCGGCTTCACATAGTCGACCAGCATCGGCTGCGACGGATCGCTCAGATTGACCCGCCGCACGGCCACGGTGACGATCTCCGCCCCGGCCGCCTCGGCCGCATCGGCGTTCTCCTGATAGGTCTTGTACTTGCCGGTGCCGACGATCAGCCGGCTGTTGAAGGTCCGTCCGGCGACGGTCCAGGTATCTGTGGGAGCGGTCATGCCGCCTCTCTAGTCCGGGCCTGCGGCGAGCGAAAGGCGCTCAGCCGCCGCCGACGAACTGGACCAGTTCGATCCGGTCGCCCTCGGCCAGCGCCGTCTGGCCGTGCAGCGACCGCGGCACGATTTCCAGATTGCGCTCCACCGCCACCTTGCGGACGTCCAGCCCCAGCTCCTCGACCAGGGCGAGGATGGTGTCCGCCGCGACCGACCGCTCTTCGCCATTGACCTGAATGCGGCGCAAACGACTGTCCTCGACCAAACAAGCCGCCTTCTACAACGCCCGCAGCCGGCCTCGCTAGCCCCGGGCCGGCAGGCGGGCGGCCAGGTCCCCTATGGCCTGTTTCAGCTCGGCGATCTCGCCGCGCAGGGCCGCCATGTCGGCGACCTCCTCGGCATGGACCTGTTGCCGCTCCTCGCTGGCCTGGCGCAGGTCCGCCTCCAGCTTGTGCCGCTCGGCCTTGGCCTCTTCCTCGTGCTCGCTCTGCATGGCGTTGACGACGATGCCGATGAACAGGTTCAGCATGGTGAAGGTCGTGCACAGGATGAAGGGCACGAAGAACATCCAGGCATACGGATGCACCTCCATCACCGGCCGCACGATCCCCATCGACCAGCTCTCCAGGGTCATGATCTGAAACAGCGAATAGGCCGAGGCCGGGATCGAGCCGAACCACTGCGGGAAGTCGGCCCCGAACAGCTTGGTCGCCATGACGGAGGCGACATAGAAGATCAGCCCCAGCAGCAGGGTGATCGATCCCATACCCGGCAGGGCGCTGATCAGGGCCCCGACCACCCGTTTCAGCGACGGGACCAGGGTGATCATCCGCAGGACCCGCAGGATGCGCAGCGCCCGCAGCACCGAGAACGGCCCCGCCGCCGGCACCAGGGCGATGGCAACCACGGTGAAGTCGAACAGGCTCCACGGATCCTTGAAGAAGGCCGCGCGATGCACGGCGATCCTGGCCACGACCTCGACCACGAAGATGGCCAGCACCACCTTGTCCAGCACCAGCAGCGCCGGCCCGATCCGCGCCATGACCCAGGGACTGGTCTCAAGCCCCAGGGTGATGGCGTTGAGGATGATGATGGCCAGGATGATCCGCTCGGTGCGGGGCGAGGTCACCAGCTGTCTGAGCCGTTCCACGGCAGTCTCCACGGGATTTCAGCGCGCCCCCATGCCGCAATCCCGCGGCGGGCGCCAGATGAGACGACGGAGCGGCTGGACATTCCGCCTGATGCCCTTAGGTCAATCTTTCACACAGCCGGTTTGATAACCGTCACGCCTCAGCTAAAAGGCCGGTCCGATTCCGGTCGGATCGTCCTGTTTACGAGCGCAATGCCCGACATCCCCGTCATCCATGTTCTGAACGGCCCGAACCTCAACCTGCTGGGGGTCCGTGAGCCCGAGGTCTATGGCCACGCGACCCTGGCCGATATCCAGGCCCTGTGCGAAGCCGCCGCCGACGGCGCCAGGGTGCTCTTTCGCCAGACCAACCACGAGGGCGAACTGATCGACCAGGTCCAGGACGCGCGCGAAAAGGCTTCGGCCCTCGTCATCAACCCGGCCGGCTACGGCCACACCTCGGTGGCCTTGCTGGATGCGCTCAGGACCCTGACGATCCCGATCGTGGAATGCCACCTGTCGAACCCGGCGGCGCGTGAGCGCTTCCGCCATCGCTCCTATGTTTCGCCGGTTGCCGCCGGCGTGGTTTCGGGCTTCGGCCCTTTCAGCTACGAACTGGCGGTCAAGGCCGCTCTCCGGCTGGCGCAGGAACAGCGCGCCGCCGCAGACCGTTCGGTTTAGAAGGTAACAAGAGGCTCCCATGGCCGAATCCAAGACGTCCGCCGCGCGGCTCAAGAATGACGAGATCGACACCGCCCTGGTGCGCGGCCTCGCCGACATCCTCAACGACACCGACCTGACCGAAATCGAGGTCGAGCGCGGCGACCTGAAGATCCGGGTGGCCCGCGAGATCACCATGGCGGCGCCGATCCAGTATGCGCCCGCCCCGGTTCAGGCCGCCCACGCGCCTGCGCCCACGACGGCCGCACCGCCGCTGTCCATGCCGTCCGACCCCGCCACCATCGTCGCCAAACAGGGCGAGGAGGTGAAATCGCCCATGGTCGGCACGGTCTACCTCCAGGCCTCGCCGGAAGCCCCGCCCTTCATCAGCGTCGGCGACAAGGTCAAGAAGGGCCAGACCCTGCTGATCGTCGAGGCCATGAAGACGATGAACCCGATCCAGTCGCCGCGCGACGGCGTCGTGGTCGAGGTCCTGGTCGGCGACGCCCAGCCGGTCGAGTTCGGCGAAGCCCTCGTCCTGCTCGAGGCGTAAGCCATGTTCACCAAGGTTCTCATCGCCAACCGCGGCGAAATCGCCCTGCGGATTCATCGCGCCTGCAAGGAGATGGGCATCTCCACCGTCGCCGTGCACTCGGAGGCCGACCGCGGCGCCATGTGGGTCCGGCTGGCCGACGAGAGCGTCTGCATCGGCCCGGCCCCGGCGGCCAAGAGCTATCTCAACATCCCCTCGATCATCGCCGCGGCCGAGATCACCGGCGCCCAGGCCATCCACCCGGGCTACGGCTTCCTGTCCGAGAACGCCCGCTTCGCCGAGATCGTCGAGGCCCACGGCATGACCTTCATCGGGCCCAAGCCCGAACATATCCGGGTCATGGGCGACAAGATCACCGCCAAACAGACGGTGCTGGACGCCGGCATCCCCTGCGTCCCCGGCTCGGCCGGCGAGGTCGAGACCATCGAGGACGCGATCGAGGCCTCGAAGACCATCGGCTTCCCCCTGATCGTGAAAGCCGCCGCCGGCGGCGGCGGGCGCGGCATGAAGGTGGCCCTCACCGCCGACGACCTGGTCGAGGCCGTGCAGACGGCGCAGTCCGAGGCCACCGCCGCCTTCGGCAACGGCGCCGTCTATATGGAGCGCTATCTCCAGAAGCCGCGCCACATCGAGCTTCAGGTCGTCGCCGACAGCCACGGCAACGTCGTCCACCTCGGCGAGCGCGACTGTTCGCTTCAGCGCCGCCACCAGAAGATCCTCGAGGAAGCCCCCTCGCCCGCCCTGTCGGCGGTTGAACGCGTCGCCATCGGCGAGACCGTCAACAAGGCCATCGCCGCCATCGGCTACCTCGGCGTCGGCACCATCGAATTCCTTTGGGAGGACGGCCAGTTCTTCTTCATCGAGATGAACACCCGGCTGCAAGTTGAGCATCCGGTTACGGAAATGATCACCGGCGTCGATCTCGTGCGCGAACAGATCCGCATCGCCGCCGGCCTGCCGCTGTCGTTCACCCAGGACGAGGTCAAATTCACCGGCCATTCGATCGAATGCCGGATCAACGCCGAAAACGCTGAAACCTTCACCCCCTCGCCCGGCACCATTACCGACTTCCACGCCCCCGGCGGCCTCGGCGTCCGGCTGGATAGCGCCATCTACACCGGCTATTCGATCCCGCCCTATTATGACAGCCTGATCGGCAAGCTGATCGTCCACGGCCGCGACCGCGAGGAATGCATCGCCCGCCTCAAGCGCAGCCTCAACGAGATGGTCATCGGCGGCATCGACACCACCATCCCCCTGTTCCAGAAACTGCTGCAGGAGCCCGACATCCTGTCCGGCGACTACGACATCCACTGGCTGGAGAACTGGGCCAGACGCCAGAAGGGCGAAGCCTGAGCGATCCCGGCTTCAGCGCCAGCGGCCCGTTCGGGGGCTTCGGCCCCGACGAGCTGCTGAACTGCTACGCCACCGGCGTCTTCCCCATGGGCGAGGCCCGGGATGACCCCCGCATCTTCCTTGTCGAGCCCGAACAGCGCGGCGTCATACCGCTGGACCGCTTTCACATCCCCACGCGGCTCAAGCGCACCGTCCGCGCCGACGCCTTCGAGGTCAGGGTCGACACCGCCTTCGACGCCGTACTCGACGCCTGCGCCGCCGCGGGACCGGGGCGCGAGGACAGCTGGATCAATGCCCCGATCCGGCGGCTCTACATCGAACTCAACACCCGCGGCCACGCCCATTCTGTCGAGTGCTGGCGTAATGAACGCCTGGTGGGCGGCCTCTATGGCGTGACACTGGGCGGGGCCTTCTTCGGCGAGAGCATGTTCAGCCGCGAGCGGGACGCCTCCAAGGTTGCCCTCGTCCATCTGGTGGCGCGACTGAAGCGAGGCGGCTGGCGCCTGCTGGACGCCCAGTTCCTGACAGGCCATCTGCGCCAATTCGGCGCCGTGGAGACGCCGCAGGCCGCCTATCTGGGTCTGCTGCGGGCGGCCCGGACGTCGCAGCCAAACATCCGGTCGTTGTTCGAGCCGATGACAGGCGGCGAGGCGGTCTACTACGCCTTGCAGCCCACGACCCAGGCGTCATAGACCGGGTGCTGCAGGCCGCTGACCGCCGGCGAGGATGCGAACATCCAGCCCCGGAAGATCTGGCGGGGCTCGCTGGTCTGGATCACCCCGCGCGGTTGCAGGCTGACTTCGAGATAGGCGACGGAATCGGACACCAGTTCGTCAGGCGCAGACACGTCACACGCGCGGGCCGTGAAGATCAGCGTCTTCTGAAAGCGGACGGGACGCCCGCCGACCTCGACTTCGAACCGCATTGATTGGGCGGTGATCTTGTCGATGGCCTCGACGATGGCGACCCGGCGACGTTGACGGCGCGCAGGCTCTGCCGGCGTCTCGTCGGCCTTGGTCACAGCGGCTTCTGCCGCCACGTCTTCCGGCTCGTCCTGCCCGTCCGCCGCCTCCGGATCATCCCGCTCGGCGAGAACGACGGTGGGGGTCGGCGAGGTCAGGGCGATCGGAGCAGCCGGAGCGGGCGCCGCTTCCGGCGCCGGCTCAGTCGGCGGGGGCGTCTGGGCCGGGGTCTGGCGGTTCAGGGCCGCCGTCGGATCCTGTATCGGCACGGCGTCCTGCGGCATGTCATTGAACGCCGACGCCACCACCGCTCCGGCCGCCAGAAGCGCTATGGCGGTTACGCCAGCCAGCAGGGCGCGGCGGCCGCTCATTCCGGACGCCAGGCTTCGTAGTCGCCGGTCGCCGCCGGCCGCCGGCCATCGGCCGCCAGCGAGCCCTGCGGCCGCCAGGCCATCGGCGTGCCCGTCAGATTGGGCAGATGATCCTCTTCCCAGGCCCGACGCGGCAGGGGCTCGTCCGTTGGCAGGGCGTCATAGGTGTAATGCAGCCAGCCGTGCCAGTCGGGCGGCACTTTTGAAGCGTCGGCATATCCATTGTAGGTCACCCAGCGGCGCCGGCGGCCGTCATAGCTCGAGGCGTCGCGCGACAGGTAGTAGCGGTTGCCGAATTCATCGGTGCCGACGTGTTCGCCGCGCTTGGCGATGGTGAAAAAGGTGCCGATCGTGGCCCCGCTGGTCCAGCCGAAGATCCTGCCTAGCACGTCCGGAAATCCACTCGCGTTCGGTCGCAGCGGCGGGGGCCGGCGACGCCGTACGATCATAGAAACCTCTAGCCACGACGTCCAGCGTCTCCCGCGTTCGGCGACCCTCAACATCTTGGGGGTAACCAGGGCTCGACATGCCATATATATTGCAGTGCGACCTTTGGCCCGGTTAGTCTGACGCGCTGGACACGTCGAGACCGCCGCATGCCCTTTCCCTTCGCCTCGCACCTGGCTGCGATGCGCCGTTCGGTTCGCGAGATCGAACGCGCTGACCGGATTTCCCCGGTCCGCGCGCCGGATGCCTGGACCGATGTGCAGATCGAGGCCTGGCTGGACTGGGCGGACGCCGAGCAACTGCCGACCGGTGGAGATGACCCGCTGCTGCTGGCCCTCTCAACCTGGGCGCGGCGCCGCTGCCGTGCTGGGCATGAGGCGGATGCGCTTGCGGCGACGATGCTGCTGGGGCTCGCCTCCCCTGCCCGCTCAATCGAGATGTCTCCCCGGGTCACCATCCTGACCGATCCTGACGCGTCGGAATATCTGGGCGCCGAGGCGGCGCGCCGGCGAGCGGAACGTCTGACTGCCGGGGCAGTCGGCGCGGTCGCGGCGACCCTGGCAGGCGTTCGGGACGCCGTCGCTCGTTGCGAGGGACCGCGATCTGACTGCGCAGATCCCCTCAGCAATCCTGCCCTGGCGCGTGCGGCTCATGCCGCCCGCCGGACGGGGGCTTCTGACGCCGACATCTATCGCGCCGCGCAGGGTGAGCGGTTCGACGTCCGGGCCGAAGCAGTCCCGTCCCGGCCGCCGCTGGTGGTGCTGGCCGACCGGGCGATGGTCGCCTCGGGCGCCCCTGAAGCCCTGACCGCCGCAGAGGCCTCGCTGGAAGGGGATGTAATCCTGGCGTTTGAACCAGCGACGGTGGAGGCCGTGACTGCAGCGGCCGGCGCCGGGGCGGTCATCTTCTCCCTGCCCGCGCTGGCCCGGGTTGCTGGACCGGATTTTGCGACAGCGCTCAGGGATTTGTCCGCCCTGTGGGGCCGTGCGCTCGCGGTCGATGACGCGGATATTGTGGCCGTGGGGCCGGGGGGACTGGCGGACTGGGTCCTGACCAACGATCCGTCGGAAGGGCAGTCTGCCGTGCGTATCGCGGCGGAAATCATCCGGACTGCGGCCCCTGCGGCCGTTTCGCTCTTTGTGAACGATATCGAGGCCGACCTGCGACTGGCGCTGTCGCCGCTGTCGGCGGTCGAGTTGTGGGAAACGGGCGACGGCGGGATCAGCCGGCGCCTGCGGCCTTCGCTCGCTGTCGCCATAACCTCGTCCGGCGGAGACGTCGAGGCGGCGGAACGTCGGCTGTTCGGCCGGCGCACCCTCGTCGATGCGCCGGGCATCGACCATGCCGCGCTGCGGGCCAAGGGCTTCACCGATCTGGAACTGGAGGGGGTGGAACAGGCCCTGGCGCAGGTCGACTCCCTCCCGGATGTCTTTCGTTCGCCCGTGCTGGACCGGGGTTTCCTGCGGGATGTGCTCGGCGTCGAGCAGGCGTCTGACGAGGTGTTGGCTCACCTGGGCTTCTCGCTGGACGAGATCGCCGTGGCCGCGACCTGGAGCCTGGGGCGGGGCGATCTGAGCGACTGGGACGCCGCACCCGAGACCATCAAAGGACGGTTGGCGGACCTGCCAGGCTTTGAGGCCGAGCTTCGCGCGGTGCTGGAGGAGACCAGCGCGGCGCCGGATGTCGCTCCGACCGTCGTAGATTGGCGGACGACCGCGGCCCAGGCTGCGCGCCTGCTCGGGGACGCGGCCCGCGACGGGCGCAGCACGATCCGGTTGAAGCGCGCATCGGCGCCGGCCGGACCGCTGCTTGACCTCGGCGAGCCGGACGCTGACCGCCCACGCCGTCGGGAACCCGAGATGCGCGCTGTCGAGCGCGTGATCGAAAAGGTGGTGGAGCGCGACCGCACCCGCCGAAAACTGCCTGATCGCCGCAAGGGCTATATTCAGAAGGCCGCCGTCGGCGGGCACAAGGTCTACATCCACACCGGCGAATACGAGGACGGCGAACTCGGCGAGATCTTCATCGATATGCACAAGGAAGGCGCCGCCTTCCGGTCGCTGATGAACAATTTCGCGATCGCGATCTCGATCGGGCTTCAGTACGGCGTGCCGCTGGACGAGTTCGTCGACGCCTTCGTCTTCACGCGGTTCGAGCCGGCGGGCCGGGTGACCGGCAACGATTCGATCCGGTCGGCGACCTCGATTCTGGACTATATTTTCCGCGAACTGGGCGTCTCCTATCTGGATCGTCATGAGCTGGCCAATGCCGATGCGGAGGGGCTGAACGCCGACGGCCTCGGCGCCGGCAAGGCCGACGACGGGGCGCCGGAGACAGTGCCCGCCGCCCGGTTCATTTCGAAGGGCTTCGCCCGGGGCGCGGCGCCCGACAACCTCGTGGTCCTTCCTTTCGGCCAGAAGCGCGACGTAGCGCCCGAGCGGCCGACAGCGACGGAGGCGGTGGCCTGTCCGGCCTGCGGCGACTTCGCCCTGCAGCAGAGGGGCGCGGGCTGGATTTGCGACACCTGCGGCGCCTCGCCGTCGATGCAGGGTTAGTCAACGATTGTCTGTCAGTGTCCCTCCCGTCTTGCATTGTCAGTCGAGACCGGAGCGCGCCATGAAACCCGTCCTGATCGCCGCCGCCATGACCGTCGGCCTGTTGAGCGCCCTGCCCGTCTCGGCCCAGAACGCCGGCCAGATCGCGCGGGTGCGCGGCGGAGCCAGTTGCGCGGGGTGCAACCTGTTTCAAGCGGAGCTGACGGGACTTCAGGCCCGCGGTTTGAACCTGAGCGGGGCCCGGCTGCGGCAAGCCGATCTGAGTCTGGCGGTGATGAACCGGACCCGCTTCACCAACGCCGACCTGCGCGACGTCGAGGCCTATGGCGGCGTCTTTTCCGGCTCGAACTTCTCCGGCGCCAATCTGACCAACGCCAGCTTTGTCGGGGCCAATCTCGACGGGGCCGCCTTCTCCGGCGCCACCCTGACGGGCGCGAATTTCGGCGGCGCCTCGTTGCAGCGCGCGACCGGCCTGACCCAGGGTCGGCTGAACCGGGCCTGCGGTGACGAGGCGACGCAACTCCCCCGGGGTCTGTCCATTCCACGCTGCCAGGAAACCACGGACCTTACAGGGATTTAAGTAGGGTCGTCGGGAGTTTGGAGTCATGAGGGAACGGTGAAACAGTTGGTCTCGCATCAGTTCCGTCGCCTCCCCCTCGCGGGCCTCGCCCTCGGCGCCTTCATGGCCGCCCTCGCCGCCGCCGGATCGACCCGGGCCGAGATCCAGTTCCAATATCCGTTCCAGGACCGCGACGTGGCCCGGATGGTGTCGCTGGGCGGCAGTTGCCATCGCTGCGAGCTCTCGGGTCGAGACCTGACCGGCGCCGCCTTCACAGGGGCGAACTTCACCAACGCCACGCTGGTCGGGGCCAATCTCCGCGGCGCCGAACTGGTGGGATCCAACTTCTCGGACAGCGACTTCAGCCGCGCCGACCTGTCCGGCGCCGTGCTGGTCGGAGCCAATTTCACCGGCGCGAATTTCGCGGCGGCCAATCTCTCCGGCGCCGAGGCCGTGGGCTCGACCCTGGTGCGCGCGCGCATGGCCGGAGCCAATCTGACCGGCGCCGCCCTGAACGGGGCCAATCTGAACAGCGCGGTCCTGAGCCATGCGAATTTCAGCGGCGCTGAGGCGAACGCGGCCACCCTGGCCAACGTCAATGCGCGTGCGGCCAATTTCTCGAGCGCCGAGATCGCCATGTCGAATCTTTCGAACGGCGATTTCCGTTCGGCGGACTTCAGCGGCGCGACGCTGAACGGCGCGCGCCTGACCGGCGGGAATTTCGCCGGGGCCAATTTCGGGGGTGCGGAAATGAACCGCAGCGATATCCGCGGCGCCGACCTGTCGCGGGCGAGCGGTCTCAGCCAGGCGCAGGTCAGCCGCGCCTGCGGCGACAGCGGAACCCGCCTGCCTGTCGGGCTTTCGGCCCGCGTCTGCCGCGGCGTCAGCCTGGTGCGCGTCACGCCCCCCGCGCCGCCGGCGCCTCCGGTTCCGCCCCGGGTTCGAAACGTCGTGGTCGCCACTTCCGACCGTTGACGAGAAAGGCCGCCGTCCCCGGGGACAGCGGCCTTTTTCATGTCCGGGCGGACGGCCATCGGTCAGGTCTTGAGCGGCAGGGCCGCACGGATGTGCAGCTCCTTGTACTGGCGTTCGGCGGCATCCGACGGCGCGCTCATCAGCAGGTCCTGGCCCTGCTGGTTCAGCGGGAAGGCGATGACCTCGCGGATGGCGGTCTGATTGGCCAGCAGCATGACGATGCGATCGATGCCGGGGGCCAGACCGCCGTGCGGCGGTGCGCCGTAGCGGAAGGCGTTGAGCATGCCGCCGAACTGGTCCTCGACGACCGAGGCGTCATAGCCGGCGATCTCGAAGGCCTTGAGCATGATCTCGGCCTTGTGGTTCCGGATCGCGCCCGAGCACAGCTCATAGCCGTTACAGACGATGTCATACTGGTAGGCGAGGATGTCGAGCGGGTCCTTGGTGTCCAGCGCCTCCATCTCGCCCTGGGGCATCGAGAAGGGGTTGTGGGAGAAATCGACCTTCTTCTCTTCCTCGGACCATTCGAACATCGGGAAGTCGACGATCCAGCAGAATTTGAACTCGTCATCGGAGATCAGGTTCAGGTCCTGGCCGACCTTGGTGCGGGCGGTTCCGGCGAATTTGTAGAAGGCGGACGGATCGCCGGCGACGAAGAAGGCGGCGTCGCCCTTGCCCATGGCGAGGAATTTCATCAGGGCGTCTGTCGCTTCGGCGCCGAGGTTCTTGGCGATCGGCCCGCCCCAGGCGCCCTGGTCCTCGGACCAGAAGATGTAGCCGAGGCCCGGCTGACCCTCGCCCTGGGCCCAGCTGTTCATGCGGTCGCAGAAGGCGCGGGAGCCGCCGGTCGGCGCCGGGATGCCCCACACGGCGTTCTTCGCGTCGGCGCCCAGGATCTTGCTGAACAGGCCGAAGCCGCCGTCGCGGAAATGGTCGCTGACGTCGTGCATCTCGATCGGGTTGCGCAGGTCCGGCTTGTCGGTGCCGAACATGGCGATGCTCTCCCGATAGGGAATGCGGACGAAGGGATAGGGATCGACGGTCTTGCCGTCGGCGAACTCCTCGAACACGCCGTGCATGACGGGTTCGATTGCAGCAAAAACATCCTCTTGCGTAACAAAGCTCATCTCGACGTCGAGCTGGTAGAATTCCAGCGATCTGTCGGCGCGCAGGTCCTCGTCGCGGAAACAGGGGGCGATCTGGAAATAGCGGTCGAAGCCGGAAACCATGAGCAGCTGTTTGAACTGCTGCGGGGCCTGCGGCAGGGCGTAGAATTTGCCCGGGTGCAGGCGCGACGGCACGAGGAAGTCGCGCGCGCCTTCCGGCGAGGAGGCCGTCAGGATCGGCGTCTGGTATTCGAGGAAGCCCTGGCCGACCATGCGCTGGCGGATCGAGGAGATGACGCGCGAGCGCAGGACGATGTTCTTGTGCAGGGTCTCGCGGCGCAGATCGAGGTAGCGGTGCTTGAGGCGGATGTCCTCAGGATACTCAGGCTCGCCGAAGACGGGCAGCGGCAGTTCGGCGGCCTCGGACAGGACCTCGACGCCGCTGACGCGCAGCTCGATCTCGCCGGTCGGCAGGTTGGGGTTCACCACCGAACCCTCGCGGGCCACGACCTCGCCGTCGACGCGGATCACGCTCTCGGCGCGCAGGCGTTCGACGGCCTCGAAGCCGGGCGTCTCGGGGTGCAGGACCAGCTGGGTCAGGCCGTAGTGGTCGCGCAGGTCGATGAACAGCAGGCCGCCGTGGTCGCGCTTGCGGTGCACCCAGCCGGACAGACGGACTTTGGCGCCGGCGTCGGTCAAACGCAGGGCGCCGCAGGTGTGGGAACGGTAGGCGTGCATGGTCAAATCGTCTTGGATCAAGGGCCGTAAACGGCGCAATTCGGGAGGCCGGAAGGGCGCATCATCGCCCCGGAAAGTCAAGGTTCGCGGGGTCTGCGTCACGGAATCCGTGCTTCCCGCCAAAAAATGCAAATTCCGCCACTCTCGAGACATTCACCCCCTCCCCCTCCCGGGTCTGATCATCAAAGCACGGGGCTCCGTCAGAAGCGGACGGGCGGGACGAAGGCCCCTGACTGCGGGCCTGGACGGCCCGCCGATGTTGCAGTTTCGGGCGCCGGGTCGGCCTGCGGAACCGACGGTCGGCAGGGTGCTGAACAGATTTCAGGGGGCGAGAGTCTCCATTCTTCGTCCCCGGAAGGGCGGGCGGTGGAGGGCGGGAGTCCCGCTCCGGGCGTGTCCACAGGCGCGTGACCTTGTCCACGGCGCTGTGCGGGGCCTGGCGCGCCGTCTGCTATGATGAACAGGATGAGTCCCCGCCCCCCGCCCGCCGACCAGATGCGACTGCCGCTGCAACGCGACCTGCCCGAGGGGGCCGAGGGCTTCGTGGTGTCGGCGTGCAACCGCGCGGCGGTCGAGGCCCTGGCCGACTGGCCCAATCTGATCGGCGGGGTGATGGCGATCTGCGGCCCGGCGGGGTGCGGCAAGAGCCGGCTGGCGCAGATCTGGGCCGAGCGGGTCGGGGCCGCGGCCCTGCACGGGGCCGAGGCGGCGGTGATCGATCCGGCCGAGCTGGAGGGCCGGCCGGTGCTGCTGGACCGGGCCATGGATGCCGACGACGAGACCCTGTTCCACCTGATCAACCTGACCCAGGCCACCGGCGGGTCGCTGCTGCTGGTCTCGCGCCCGGCGCCCCCGGCCTGGCCGACCGCCCTGCCCGACCTTCGCTCGCGGCTGGACGCGGTCCGGACGGTCTCCGTCGCGGCGCCCGACGACGCCGTGCTGTCAGCCATGCTGGAGGCCCGGTTCGCCGAACGGGGCATCCGGCCGCAGAAGGACGTCATCCCCTATCTGCTGCGCCGTATCGACCGGTCGGCGGCGGCGGCGGCGGATGTGGTCGAACGGCTGGACGCTCTGCACAGGCCGGTGACGCGGGCGCTGGCGCGGGCGGTGGTGGAGGGGGCGGAGGAAAGCGGGGAGCTGTTTGATTAGAGGGCCGCGTTCTCCCTCCCCTTCATGGGGAGGGACGGCGAAGCGGAGCGGAGCCCGGGTGGGGAAATGCGAACCTGCCGCGGTCCGCGCCTGAGGCTGCAATTCCCCACCCGGATCGCTGGCGCGATCCTCCCTCCCCACTTCGGGGGAGGGAGAGCGCAAGCTCTAAAGCCCCAGCTTGGCCTTCAGGATGTCGTTGACCGCAGCCGGATTGGCCTTGCCGCCGGTGGCCTTCATGACCTGACCGACGAACCAGCCGAGGGCCTGGGGCTTTTCGGCGACGGCGGCGGCCTTGTCGGGGTTGGCGGCGATGATGTCATCGATGGCTTTCTCGATGGCGCCGGTGTCGGTGACCTGTTTGAGGCCGTGTTTTTCAACGACCTCGGCGGGGCTGCCCTCGCCGTTCCAGACGTGATCGAAGACCTCCTTGGCGATCTTCGAGGAGATGACGTTGGTTTCGATCAGCTCGACCAGCTGGGCGACGTGGGCGGCCGGGACCGGGCTCTGGTCGAAGTCGAGATTGTCGGCGGCGAGACGCGCCGACAGCTCATTGGTGACCCAGTTGGACACCAGCTTCGCATCCCTGCCCTTGGCCGCGGCTTCGAAATAGTCGGCCTTGGCCTGTTCCGAGATCAGGACCACGGCGTCGTATTGCGACAGGCCGTAGTCGGCCATCAGCCGGCGGCGCTTGGCGTCGGGCAGTTCGGGCAGGGAGGCCTTGATGCCGTCGATCCAGGCCTGTTCCAGCTCCAGCGGCAGCAGATCCGGGTCGGGGAAATAGCGATAGTCCATCGCCTCTTCCTTGGACCGCATGGAGCGGGTCTCGCCGGCCGTGGGGTCGTAGAGGCGGGTCTCCTGATCGATCTTGCCGCCGTCCTCGAGGATCTCGATCTGGCGCCGGGCCTCATAGTTGATGGCCTGGGAGATGAAGCGGAACGAGTTGACGTTCTTGATCTCGCAGCGCGTGCCCAGATGGCTGAAGTCGCCGGTCGCCTTGTATTTGGCGTACTGGCCCTCGCGGCAGACGGACACGTTCACATCGGCGCGCAGATTGCCCTTCTCCATGTCGCCGTCGCAGGTGCCGAGATAGATCAGGATGGTGCGGATCTTCTTGACGTAGGCGACCGCCTCTTCCGGCGACCGGATGTCGGGGCGCGAGACGATCTCCATCAGGGCCGTGCCGGCGCGGTTCAGGTCGACGTAGCTCTCGGTCGGCGACAGGTCGTGGATCAGCTTGCCCGCGTCCTGTTCCAGATGCAGGCGCTCGATGCCGACGTTGAAGAAGGAGCCGTCCTCGGCCTCGACCTCGACGACGCCCTCGCCGACGATGGGGAAGTAGAGCTGGCTGATCTGATAGCCGGTCGGCAGGTCGGGGTAGAAATAGTTCTTGCGGTCGAACTGGCTGCGTCTGTTGATCTGCGCATTGAGGCCGAGGCCGGTGCGGACGGCCTGTTCGACGCAGTATTTGTTCAGCGTTGGCAGCATGCCGGGAAAGCCGGCGTCGACCAGCGACACCTGCTCGTTGGGCCCCGCGCCGAAGCCGACGGCGGCGCCCGAGAACAGCTTGGCCTTCGACGCCACCTGGGCGTGGATCTCCAGGCCCATGACGATTTCCCACGGGCCGGTGCGGCCGTGGATGAGTTTGGAGGGGGTGGCGGCGGTTTCGGTCATCCTTCTCCCATAGCCGCTGAGGCGATGCGGGGGGAGAGGAAAGCCGGCTCGAATCTGCGAAAATCGGCCCGGACTCGTGCGCTGTACGGCGCATTTGGTCGCATTGCCGCGACGGGACGACGCAGCAAAGACTGAAATACAAGCTGAGCATCCCAACCCTGTCCGGAGACGACACCGAAATGACCCGACGCACTCGTTCGCTTGCTGTTTCAGCCGCCGTCCTTGCCGGCGCCCTGACGCTGACCCTGCCGGTCGCCGCGTCAGCCCAGGGCGGCGCGCGGCCGGCCCAGGCCGCTGCGACGCCGGTGCGGGCGGTCAGCTTTGCCGACACCCCGGGCGATGCCCGCGGAACCCTGGTCCTGCCGCTCGGATCGGCCGCCGACCTCGCGGGCCGTGGCAGCGGGCTGGACGAGGCGACCCGGCTCGGTGTCGAACGGGCGATCACCTCGGCCGGCTTCAGCTATGGCGCGCGCCAGACCCTGACGCTGCGGGGCGTCGGCGATTGGGATCGGATCCTGCTGGTCGGTCTCGGCGCCGGTCCGGACGCCGGTGATATCCAATGGACCGGCGCCGTGGCCGGGCGGACCCTGCTGGGCCAGGACGGCCCCGTCACCGTGCTGGCCGGCGGCCTCCCGGCCGGGCAGGTCGCGGCCTTTGCGACCGGAATGGGCATCGGCCACTACCGTTCAGACCTCTATCGCACCACGCGCACCGGAGCCGCCACCGCCGGCCCCCTGACCCTGGTGACCGACACGGCCGCGGCCGCGCGCACGGAATTCGAGGGGCGCGGCGCGGCCCTGGTCGAGGCCATGATCTGGACCCGCGACATCGCCAATGAGCCGGCCAATGTCATCTACCCCGAGACCTTTGTCGAACGCAGCCGGGCCGCCTTTGCCGGCGTTCGTGGTGTGACCATCGAGGTTCTGGATGTCCCCGCCATGGAAAGGCTGGGCATGGGGGCGCTGCTGGGCGTCGGGCGCGGATCGGAGCGCCCGCCGCGGCTGCTGGTGATCCGCTATCGCGGGGCCGGCGCGCCCGAGGGCGGGCCCATCGCCCTGGTCGGCAAGGGCATCACCTTCGACACCGGCGGCATCTCGATCAAGCCCGGCGCCGGCATGGGCAATATGAAGATGGACATGTCGGGGGCCGCCGCCGTGGTCGGCGCCACCCTAGCCCTGGCCCGGTCGGGCGCGCCGGTCAATGTGGTGGCCGTGGCCGCCATGGCCGAGAATATGCCCGACGGCCGCGCCATCCGGCCCGGCGACGTCCTGACCGCGATGAACGGCAAGACCATCGAGATCATCTCGACCGATGCGGAAGGACGGCTGGTCCTGGCCGACGCCATGGTCTGGAGCGAGCGCAATCTGAACCCGTCGGTCGTGGTCAATATCGCCACCCTGACGGGGTCGGTCGGCGGGGCGCTGGGCGACGAATATGCCGGCCTGTTCAGCCGTCACGACGCCCTTGCGGACCAGATCGAGGCGGCCGCGGACGCGACCGGCGAGGACGTCTGGCGTCTGCCCCTGCACCCCAGCTATGCCCAGGACACCGCCTCGACCATCGCCGACATCAAGAATACGGGCGACGGCGGGGCCGGGGCCGGGACCGGAGCCTGGTTCATCGGCGAATTCATCAGCCGCGACATCCCCTGGGTCCATCTGGACATCGCCAACATGGCCTATGGCGGCCCCGGCGACTGGAAGCCTGCCGGTTCGGCCGGCTATGGGGTGCGGCTGCTGGAACAGTTCGTGCGCGACTTCACCCCGGTCGCCCGGGGCGCCGCCGACGGGGGGCGTTGAACCCTCTCCCGAAAGGGAGAGGCCGGGCCGCTACCACCATTTCTCCGGCCGGGCCACAAACCCGGCCGCGTCTTCCAGTGCGCTGGCCACCTGGAACACCGTCGCCTCGTCCAGCGCCTTGCCGATGACCTGAAGGCCGAGGGGCAGGCCGCCCATGTCGAGGCCGGCGGGGACCGAGATGCCCGGCAGGCCGGCGAGGTTGGCGGTGACGGTGAAGATGTCGTTCAGATACATCTGCAGCGGATCGATCTGCTTGTCGCCGAGGGCGAAGGCGGCCGAGGGGGTCGACGGGGTCAGGATGGCGTCGACGCGGTCCCAGACGGCGTCGAAATCCATGGCGATGCGGCGGCGGACCTTGAGGGCGCGGACGTAGTAGGCGTCATAGAAGCCGGCCGACAGCACATAGGCCCCGATGGTCAGGCGGCGCTGGACCTCCTTGCCGAAGCCCTCGGCGCGGCTGGTCTCGTACAGATCGGTCAGGCTGGTCGTACCCTCGGCGCGGTGGCCGAAACGCATGCCGTCATAGCGGGCCAGGTTGGACGAGGCCTCGGCAGGGGCGATGATATAGTAGGCCGGCAGGGCGTATTTGGTGTGCGGCAGGCTGATCTCGACGATCTCGGCGCCGCCGGCCTTGAGCCAGGCCACGCCCTGGTCCCACAGGGCCTGGATTTCGGCGGGCATGCCGTCGACGACGTACTCCTTCGGCACGCCGATGCGCAGGCCCTTGACGCCCTTGTTCAGGGATCGGGTCCAGTCGGGCGTCTCGACGTCGAGGCTGGTGGCGTCCTTCGCATCGTAGGAGCACATGGCGCGCAGCAGGATGGCGGCGTCCTCGACCGTCTTCGTGATCGGGCCGGCCTGGTCCAGCGAACTGGCGAAGGCGACCATGCCGAAGCGGCTGGCGCGGCCGTAGGTGGGCTTGATGCCGACCGTGCCGGTGAAGGCCGCGGGCTGGCGGATCGAGCCGCCGGTGTCGGAGGCGGTGGCGGCGAGGCAGAGGTCGCCGGCGACGGCCGAGGCCGAGCCGCCGGAGCTGCCGCCCGGGGTCAGATCGGCGTTGGAAGCCGTGGACTTCCATGGATTGACGACGGGGCCGAAGGCGCTGGTCTCGTTTGACGAGCCCATGGCGAACTCGTCCATGTTGAGCTTGCCCAGCATGACCGCGCCTTCGCGCCAGAGGTTGGCGGTGACGGTCGATTCATAGGGCGGGACGAAGCCGCGCAGCATGTTGGAGCCGGCCGTGGTCTGGACGCCGTCGGTGCAGAACAGGTCCTTGATGCCCAGCGGGGCGCCCTCGAGGGCGCCGCCCTCCCCCTTCGCCAGCCGGGCGTCGGAGGCGCGGGCCATGGCGAGGGCCTTGTCCGAGGTCTGGACGACATAGGCGTTGAGGCGCGGATTGGCGGCGTCGATATTGGCGACGAAGGCCTTCGTGATCTCTTCCGAGGAAAAGTCGCGGGCCTTGAGGCCGTCGAGGGCGGCCTTGAGGGTCAGTTTCGTGAGGTCGGACATTCTATTCGACCACCTTGGGCACCACGAAGAAGCCGTCGGCGGAGCGCGGAGCGTTGCCGAGGACGTCAGCGACCTTGTCGCCGTCGGCGACGACGTCGTCGCGCAGGCGCATCGGTTGGGCGACATTGGAGGTCATCGGCTCGACGCCGTCGACGTCGACCTCGTTGAGCTGTTCGATCCAGGCGAGGATGCCGTTCAGCTCCGCGGCGAGCGGCTCCAGACGGTCCTCGGGGGTCTTGATGCGGGCGAGGTGCGCCACCCGGCGCACGGTCGCGGCGTCGATGGCCATGCGGCCCTCCACAGTTTTGAACTCTTGGCGGAAACCAGAACGGGCGGGATTAGCGTTCCCCTCCCGGTTTCACAAGGATTCCGAGACTAGTCCGCGGGCGCGACCGTCACCGTGGCGGGAACGGAGCCGTCGGCGGCGACCGACCAGCCGACGATGATCCGCCGCGTGCGGCTGCCGATCATGCCGGACGCCGGGTCCATTGTGCTTTCGGTGAGCGCCAGATCCACCCGTCCGGGCGACTCCGAAAGGACCCGGTAATCGAGAAAGTCGCCGAGGCGGAAGATGCGCCAGCCCTCGGCCGGAGAGTCGAAGAAGGCGACATAGGTATAGAGGCCGTTCATGGCCGGATCGCCGCCTGCCGTGCCGAACAGTTTGACCGTGGCGTCGCCCTGAGGGGTCAGCGGCGTCAGTTCGACCACGGAGGCGGCCCATTGCAGGTCGCTGTCAGCTTCGGGCTGAACGATGGCGGCCGGGGCCGTGGCGGTCAGCGGGGCCGCAGCGGGCGGCGGCGCAGACTGTTCAGCGGCGGGTACCGCCGCCTTGCGGGTCTCGACCCCGGCGTCGCAGGCGCTGAGGCCGAGGAGCAGAACCAGAAATGTCACCGGCTTCATCGGATGTTCCCCCATCAACGATATCGCGATCCTGCCCTTTGACAGGGCGGCCCGCCAGTCCTACCGCCAAGCCGTGACAGTTCTATCGCTCGAAGACCTCGCCGCCTCGACCCCGCCGGGCACGCCGTGGCTGGGGCTGGATCTCGGCGAGAAAACCATCGGTGTGGCCGCATCCGATACGACCCGGATGATCGCCAGCCCGCTGTCGCTGATCCGCAAGACCAAATTCACCGACGACGCCCATGCCGTGCTGAAGCTGATGGACGGCCGCGGGGCCTCGGGCCTGGTGATCGGCCTGCCGCTGAACATGGACGGCAGCGAAGGCCCCCGGGCGCAGTCGTGCCGGGCCTTCGCCCGCAATCTGCAGCGCATCCGGGCGGTGCCCTGCGCCTTCCAGGACGAGCGGCTGTCGACCAGCGCGGTCGAGCGGTTCCTGATCGGGGAGCTGGACCTGACCCGCAAGCGGCGGGCCGAGGTGGTCGACCGCACCGCCGCCGCCTGGATCCTGCAAGGCGCGCTGGACCGGCTCAGGAGATGACCGCCCTGCTGACCGGCGTCGTGCCGGTGTTCGCCATGATCGCCCTCGGCTGGGGGCTGAAATGGCGCGCCTTCCTCAGCGACGACGGCTGGCGGGCGGTCGAGCGGCTGACCTATTTCATCTTCTATCCGGCCTTTCTGATCCCTGCGGTGTGGCGCGCGGACTTCGCCGGCGGTTCCGCCGGTCCGGTGGCGCTTGGAACGGTCGGCGCCGCCCTGGTTCTGGCCGGGCTGACGGTGCTGGCCAAGCCGGCGCTGCGGATCAGCGACCCGGCCTTCACCAGCGTCTTCCAGGGGGTGATCCGCTGGAACGGCTTCGTCTTCCTGCCGGTCGCCGGGGCGGTGTTCGGGCCGACGGGACTGGGTGTGGCGGCCGTGGCCTTCGGCGTGCTGGCGCCGGCGCTCAATGTGGTCTGCGTTCTGGTGCTGGCGCGCTGGGGCGAGGGCCAGGGCGGCGGCTGGCGTCTGGCCCTGTCTTCACTGGTGCGCAATCCGATCATCTGGGCCTGCGAACTGGGGGCGGCGCTCAATCTCGCCGGCGTGCCCAAACCCGCCCTTTTGATGGGGGTGTTCGACCTGATGGGACCCGGCGCCATCGCCCTGGGGCTGATCACGGCCGGAGCAGGGCTGAGCTTCCGCTACGCCGCGTCCCGGCCGGTGCTGATGCTGACGGTGACGGCTATCAAGCTGATCCTGCTGCCGGTGGGCATGTACTGGCTGACCGGGGCGCTGGGCGGCGACCGGATGGCGCAGGGGCTGGCGCTGCTGGCGGGAGCCTCGCCGGGGGCGGCGGCCTCCTATGTCATGGCGCGGCAGATGGGCGGCGACGCGCCCCTGATGGCGGGGGTGGTGGCCCTGACGACCGTGGTCAGCGCCTTCACCATTCCCATCCTGCTGGCGGCCTTCGGCTATCTCTGATCACAGGATCTGAACATGGGCGGCTTCCGTTCCGACCGAGACGGCCCTATAGCCGGGCCTCGATGAGCCAGCCTGCCGCCCTTGCCGATCTGATTCGCGAGCGGCTGGCGCCGTTTCCCCGCAGCCATTTCCTGTCCGCCGGCGATCTGAACGCCGCGACCACGCCGCCGCTGCTGGATCTGGCCGACGCCTTCGTCGACTTCAATCGCCAGTCGTCGAAGTCGCTGGACCTGATGCGCGGGCGCACGGTCATGAACCTGTTCTTCGAGAATTCGACGCGCACCAGCGCCTCGTTCGAGATCGCCGCCAAGCGTCTGGGCGCCGATGTGACGGCCTTGTCGCCGCGCACGTCTTCGACGGCCAAGGGCGAGACCCTGATCGACACCGCGGCGACGCTGAACGCCATGAAGCCCGATGTGCTGGTGGTGCGCCACGGGGCCTCGGGCGCGGCGGCCCTGCTGTCGCAGAAGGTCGGCTGTGCGGTCATCAACGCCGGCGACGGACGGCACGAACATCCGACCCAGGCCCTGCTGGACCTGTTGAGCCTGCGCCGCGCCTTTGGCGACGTCGGCGGGCTGACGGTGGCCATCTGCGGCGACATCGCCCACAGCCGGGTGGCGCGGTCGAATGTGTCGATGCTGTCGATGATGGGCGCGCGGGTGCGGCTGATCGGGCCGCCGACGCTGGTGCCTGGCGACGCCGACCGCTGGGGCTGCGAGGTCTTCCACGACATGCGCGAGGGCCTGAAGGGCTGCGATGTGGTGATGATGCTGCGCCTGCAGCTGGAGCGGATGGAGGGGGCGCTGGTGCCCTCAACCCGCGAATATTTCCGCTTCTGGGGCCTGGACCGCGAAAAGCTGGGCTGGGCCAATCCGGGAGCGAAGGTGATGCACCCCGGGCCGATGAACCGCGGGGTGGAGATCGATTCCGACGTGGCCGATGACCTGACCGTTTCGCTGATCCAGGACCAGGTCGAGATGGGGGTGGCGGCGCGGATGGCGGTGCTGGCGGCCCTGTCGGTCCGGCTGGAGGGAGAGACGCCATGAGTGCGGTCGCCTCCACGGCCCTGGCCATCCTCAACGCCCGGCTGCTGGACCCGGCCTCGGACTATGACGGTCCCGGAGCCGTGCTGGTCGTGGACGGGCGGATCACCGAGGTCATCCATGGCACGGGGGCCCTGGCGCCGGCGGGGGTGACGGTCATCGACGCCGACGGCCTGTGCCTGTCGCCCGGACTGATCGACATCCGGGTCAAGACCGGCGAGCCGGGGGCGGAGCCGAAGGAGACGCTGAAGTCGGCCAGTCTGTCGGCGGCGGCGGGCGGGGTCACCACCATCGTCATCCAGCCCGACACCGACCCGGCCCTCGACGATCCGGCCATGATCGACTTCATCCAGCGGCGCGGCGCGGCGCTGGGACTGGTCAACGTGCGGGCGGCCGGGGCGGCGACCCGCTCGTGCGACGGCGTGCGAATGGCCGAGATCGGCCTGATGGACGAGGCCGGGGCCCTGTATTTCACCGACGTCGACCGGGTCATCGCCAACACCCGCACCCTGCAACGGGTGATGAGCTATGCCGCCGCCTTCAACGCCCTGGTTTCCTGCCGCCCGGCCGATCCGTGGCTGAGCGAGGGGACCGTGGCGACCGCCGGCGAACTGGCCACGCGGCTGGGGCTGGCCGGGGCGCCGGCGATCGCCGAGCGGATCCAGCTGGAGCGGGACCTCGCCCTGGTCGAACAGACCGGCGCCCGCTTCCTGGTCGACCAGATCTCGACCGAGGGCGCACTGGAGACCCTGGCCCGGGCTCGGGCGCGCGGCCTGGAGGTCGCCGCCTCGGTGTCGATCAACCACCTGTGCTTCAACGAGATCGACATCGGCGACTACCGCACCTTCTACCGGCTGGACCCGCCGCTGCGTCCGGAGAGCGACCGGCTGGCGCTGATCGAGGCGGTGCGGGACGGGCTGATCGACGCCATCACCTCGGCCCACGCCCCGGCCCCGGCCGAGGACAAGCGCCGTCCGTTCGCCGAGGCTTCCCCGGGGGCGGTCGGTCTGGAGACCCTGCTGCCCGCCGCCCTGACCCTGCATCACGAGGACGGTCTGGACCTGCTCGACATCCTGCGCCCCCTGACCCATGGCCCGGCGACCCTGCTGGGGCTGGAGGCCGGGGTGCTGGCGGTCGGAGCGCCGGCGGACATGATCCTGTTCGACCCCGGCGCGCCCGTGGTGATCGACGCGGATGCGCTGAGGTCCAAGTCGAAGAACTCGCCGTTCGACGGACGCCGGCTTCAGGGCCGGGTGCGGCGCACGATCGTGGGCGGCCGCACGGTGTTCGACGTCTCGTAGGGATCAGCGGCGGCAGCGGGCGGCGGCCTCGACCTCGGCCCGCAATTCGCCCAGCACCGCCAGGGGCGTGTCGGTGGCGATGACGCTGACGCCCTGTTCGAAAAGGGCGCGGTATTCGCTGACGTCGCCGTCGGCCGCATAGACATCGTCCAGCCTGCGTCCGGGACGGCCGAGCGTGCCGAACTGCGGCTCGATACCGCGCTCTTTCAGAGCGGCCCACAAGGCGGGGCGAGGTTCGGTCGTGCCGGTCCAGGCGAGGACCTGGGCCGGATTGAGCCCGGTCAGATCGCCAAGGTCATTGATGCTGGCGGACATCATCATTTCGGGAGCCATGGCCGAGACCATGCGGGCGCCGTCGGCCGTGCCGGTGATCAGGATGGTCCGGTCCTGGGCTCGCGAGCGGCGCACCAGATCGACGATTTCACCCAGCATGGCCTCGGTCGTGACCGCGTCCGAGCGCTTGATGTCCAGACTTATGATGGCCCCGGCGCGCCCGGCGGCGGCGAGGGCTTCTTCGAGCGTGGGCGGCTGTTCGGCGGTGACGCGGCCAGCCGCCGTCTCCAACCGCACGGCCCGGATCTGGGCGAGAGTCAGTTCGCCCACCCGGCCCTCTCCGTCCGTTGTCCGTTGCAGGGTCTGGTCGTGCATCAGAATGAGCTGGCCGTCACGTGTCCGGGCCACATCGACCTCGACGATGGCGCCGGGGATGACGCGGGCCGTTTCCAGGATCGCCGCGATCGAATTCTCGGGATGCTCGGCGGTCGAGACGGAGCGGTGAGCCGAGATGGCCAGGCCGGTCTGACGGACGCAGTCGAAATAGGCCGCCATGGCCGGGGCGCCGGGGGCTTTCTGCCCGAGGGTGGCCCCGCAGCCGGCGAGGGCAAGGCCCATCAGGGCGGCGGCGCCGCTGCGTCGAATCATCGGCTGCTCTCCTGGAGGTGGGGGAGCGGCACCGGAGCGGTTGAAGCGGGACCGGTCAAGGCAAGCTTGCGTGACGTGGATGGCGAGGCCGCGGCGCGGCCTGGAGGCACGGGCGCACTTGCTCCGGACGCGGGCCCGTCGCATCGTCGCAGCCTCACAGCCGGGGAGCGAATCACGTGCAGGATCTGGTCGGGCTCGCGCTCGGGACGGTCGCGCTCGCAGCGGCGGGCGGATACCTGCTGGGCTCCATTCCGTTCGGCGTGATCCTGACCCGTCTGGCTACGGGCAAGGACGTTCGCAGCATCGGTTCGGGCAATATCGGCGCCACCAATGTGCTGCGGACCGGACGCAAGGACCTGGCCCTGGCGACCCTGCTGCTCGACGCCGGCAAGGGCGCGGCGGCCTATTTGATCACACAGGCCCTGTTCCCCGGGGTTCCGGCGCTTGCGGCCATCGCCGGGGGCGCGGCCTTTATCGGCCATCTGTTCCCCGTCTGGCTGGGCTTCAAGGGCGGCAAGGGGGTGGCGACCTTCTTCGGGCTGTTGCTGGCGGCGGCCTGGCCGCTGGGCCTGCTGGCCGGGGCGACCTGGCTGATCGCAGCCGCCCTGTTCCGGATGTCGTCACTGGCCGCCCTGATCGCCTCGGCGGCGGCCCCCGTCTACGCCATCCTGCCCCTTGAGGCGCTGGGCTTGCCGACGAGCGGGCCGGTGCTCGTCCTCGCCCTGGTCACCGCGGCCCTGATCTGGGTCCGTCACCTCGGCAACATCGGCCGCATCCTGAAGGGGGCCGAACCGCGGATCGGCGCGAAGAAGGCGTGACCCTGCCGGACGCAGAGCGTTTCGCGCGCCTGCGTCTGGCGCGGACCGACCAGATCGGTCCGGTGACCTTTCGTCAGCTGCTGGATCGCTTCGGCAGCGCCGGACGGGCGCTCGAGGCCCTGCCCGACCTGATCCGGCGCGGCGGCGGCCACGGGCACGCGGCGCCGCCGGTCGAACGGGTCGAGGCCGAAATGGAGGCCGGCGAACG
>Ga0207951_100214_pt1 | contig 35894 bp, 35 predicted proteins | sample Subbio12Aug_8Bad_FD_184830 | JGI IMG/M metagenome (GOLD analysis project Ga0207951, IMG submission 184830) | Serpentinite rock and fluid subsurface biosphere microbial communities from McLaughlin Reserve, California, USA - CR12Aug_8Bad (SPAdes) | ecosystem: Environmental > Terrestrial > Deep... | reverse complement strand
GAAGTCGCTGCCGCGCGAGGCGAGCAGGCCGAACTCCTGGGCCATGCGGGCGTAGGTCGCGGCCTCGGCGTCGGTGTGGCTGCCGGTGACGACCTCGACGCCGCGCCCGCCGTGGCCGACGAACTCGCAGAACAGCGCGTATTCCTCGGTCGCGGTGTAGCGGTAGCGCGCCGGGTGCGCGATGACCGCGACGCCGCCGGCGGCGGTGATCCAGCGCACTGCCTCGCCGAGTGCGGCCCAGCGGTGCGGCACGTAGCCCGGTTTGCCCGGCGTCAGGTAGCGGCGGAAGACCTCGTGCGCGTCGCGGCAGACGCCGGTCTCGACCAGGAATCGCGCAAAGTGCGTGCGCGAGACCAGCTCGGGGTTGCCGACATGCTTCAGCGCGCCTTCGTAGGCGCCGCCGATGCCGACCCGGGCCAGGCCCGCGGCCATCTCGCGCGCGCGCTGCTCGCGCCCGCTGCGCGTGGCCGCCAGCCCGGCGCACAGCGCGGCGTCGTCGGGGTCGAAGCCCAGGCCGACGATGTGCACGGTCTGGTCGAGGAAGCTCACCGAGATCTCGCAGCCGCTCAGGTACGGCAGGCCCAGCGCGCGTGCCGCGGCCAGCGCCTGCGCCTGCCCGCCGACCTCGTCGTGGTCGGTCAGCGACCACAGCTCGACACCCTGGGCCTTGGCGCGCGCGGCCAGCGCCGCCGGGCTCAGCGTGCCGTCGGAGACGTCCGAGTGGCAGTGCAGGTCGGCGTTGAGCGCGCAGGTGTCGGGCACGGTGGGGTCGCAGGCGTGGCGGTCAGCGCTCGAGCCGCAGGATGCGCCCGTCGCGCTCGTCGGTGAGCAGGTAGATCCAGCCGTCGGGGCCCAGCCGCACGTCGCGGATGCGCGCGTTGAGCCCGCCGAGCAGCGTCTGCTCGCCGACCACGCGCTCGCCGTCCAGGCTCAGCCGCAGCAGCACCTGCGCGCGCAGCGTGCCGATCAGCAGGCTGCCGCGCCACTCGGGGTAGCGCTCGCCGGTGACGAAGGCCATGCCGCTGGGCGCCACCGAGACCGGCACCCAGTGGCGCAGCGGGGCGACGACGTCGGCGCGCTCGGTGCCCTCGCCGATGCGCGTGCCCAGCCCGTAGTTGCGCCCGTGCGTGATGACCGGCCAGCCGTGGTTGCCGCCGCGCTGGGTCAGGTTGAGCTCGTCGCCGCCCTGCGGGCCGTGGTCGTGCGTCCACAGCGCGCCGGTGGCCGGGTGCAGCGCCGCGCCCTGCACGTTGCGGTGGCCGTAGCTCCAGATCTCGGGCAGCGCGCCGGCGCGGCCGACGAAGGGGTTGTCGGGCGGCACGCGGCCGTCGGGCTCGATGCGCACGATCTTGCCGAGGTGGTTGTCGAGCGTCTGCGCGTCGGCCATCCGCGAGAAGCGGTCACCCAGCGTGACGAACAGCCGGCCGTCGCGCCCGAATACCAGCCGCGAGCCGAAGTGGTGGCTGCCGCCGACCGCAGGCCGCTGGCGGAAGATGACCTGCACCTCGGCCAGCCGGCCCTCGTCGAGCCGGCCGCGGGCCACCGCGGTGCGGTTGCCGCCTTCGGGCGCGGCCTCGGTATAGCTCCAGTAGACCCACCGGTTGTCGACAAAGCGCGGGTCTAGCGCGACGTCGAGCAGCCCGCCCTGGCCACCGGCGTCGACCGCCGGCAGCCCGGCCAGCGGCGCGCCGATACGGCCGTCGCGCTCGACGATGCGCATGCGCCCGGGCCGCTCGGTGACCAGCATGCGCCCGTCGGGCAGGAAGGCCAGCCCCCAGGGGTGCTGCAGGCCGCGCGCGAGCGTGACCGGGCGCAGCTCGACGGCCGCCGCCGGCAGCGCGGCGAGCAGCGCCGCAAGGCCGAGGACGTGCGCAAGGGCGAGGGCGGTGCGGCGGCGCATGGGGCGTGGTCGGCTGAGCTGGACGACCCCGGGATTGTCGGCGATGTGGCGATCGCCGGCGCCGCCACAATACCTGCGCCGACCTGGCCGCGTCGGGTGGGGCCGACGGGCGATGTCGCCACCGAGCCAGCCGCAAGACCCGCCATGAGACTGAGTGCCGAGCAACAGCAAGCCATCAGGGAAGTCGTGCGCGCCATCGCGGGTGAGGGCTCCCGGATCATGGTCTTCGGCTCACGGCTCGACGACGCCCGACGCGGCGGCGACGTCGACCTGCTGATCGAGTCGGAGCGCAAGCTGAGCGTGCTCGACTGGGCCAGGCTCGAGCTGCGGCTCGAGGGTCGGCTCGGCCGGCCGGTCGACGTGCTGGTCTGCACGCGGGGCAGCCCGCTGACGCCGTTCCAGCGCATTGCCCGCGAGAGCGGCTTCGTCATTCAGGGGTGAGGGCCATGACCACCTTGCAAGCGCAGAGGGAGCACCTGGCGAATCTGCTGACCGCTGGATACCGCAGAGCTGGTGGCACGCAAGAAGGACGAATCGCTGTACCAGACGCTGGCGGCGTTCATGCACGACCTGCTGCCGAAGCTCCATGGGTGGCTTGGCGTCTGGTGGCGCTGGGCAGCGAGAAGCTCGATATCGGGCCGAGCGACGACGCCTTCTCCGAAGCGCTCGGCGCCATCGCTGCAGGCCTTGCAGAGAGGTCTTTCGGCACCCCGTAGTGCAGCGTGGCGACGACGTCGGCGCGCGTCCCCGGTGTCCTCGCCGACGCGCGTGCCCAGCCCGTGGCTGTGTCCGTGCGCGCGATGACCGGCGATGCCGTCATGCCGCCTGCGCTGGCCTACCCCGCCTCCACCGCCTCGACCACCATCTGCACCCGCTCGCGGCCCTGGTAGCTGTCGAGGGCCAGGCGGTAGGCCACGCGCGCGCGCGCCGGCAGCGGCTCGCTGCGGCCGAACCAGATCGCCTCGCGCGGCTCGGCGGTGCGGCCGCCCTGCGCCGGGCGCAGGCGCAGCTTGAGGTGGCGCTCGCCGACCAGGCGCTGCGTGAGGACTTCGACCTCGTCGCAGAACAGCGGTGGCTCGAAGGCCTGGCCCCATACGACGGCGTCGAGCGCGCGCACGGTGGCCGCGTCGTAGTACTCGGCCGGCAACGGGCCGTCGGTGCGCAGGCGCCGCTGCAGCGTCGCGGCGTCGAGCCATTCGGCGGCCACGCGCTTGAAGGCCGTGGCAAAGCGCGCGAAGCCGGCTGCGGCCAGCGTGCAGCCGGCGGCCATCGCGTGGCCGCCAAAGCGCAGCAGCACGCCGGCCTCGCGCTTGGCGACCAGGTCGAGCGCGTCGCGCAGGTGAAAGCCGGCGATCGAGCGCCCCGAGCCCTTGAGCAGGCCGTCGGCGCCGCGCGCGAAGACGAAGGTGGGGCGGTGCAGGCGGTCCTTGAGGCGGCTGGCGACGATGCCGACCACGCCTTCGTGGAAGCCCTCGTCGTAGAGCGCGATCGCGGCCGGCGCCGGGCCGGCGGGCAGCAGCGCGTCGAGCTGCAGCTCGGCCTGCTCGCGCATGCCGGCTTCGACGTCGCGGCGCTCGCGGTTGATCGCATCGAGCGTGCGCGCCAGTTCCTCGGCGCGCGCGGTGTCGTCGGTCAGCAGGCATTCGATGCCCAGCGTCATGTCGGCCAGACGCCCGGCGGCGTTGATGCGCGGGCCCAGCGCGAAGCCGAAATCGCCGGCGACCGCGCGCGCCGGGTCGCGCCCGGCGACGCCGAACAGCGCGGCGACGCCCGGCTGCATGCGCCCGGCGCGGATGCGCCTGAGCCCCTGCGCGACCAGCCGACGGTTGTTGGCGTCGAGCCGCACGACATCGGCGACGGTGCCGAGCGCGACCAGGTCGAGCAGGGCGTCGAGCCGCGGCTGGGTGCCGTCGGCGTAGTGGGCGCGCGCGCGCAGCTCGGCGCGCAGCGCGAGCAGCACGTAGAACATCACGCCGACGCCGGCCAGCGCCTTGCTCTCGAACGCGCAGCCGGGCTGGTTGGGGTTGACGATGACGGCAGCCGCGGGCAGCTCGGCGCCGGGCAGGTGGTGATCGGTGACGACCACGTCGATGCCGTGCGCGCGCGCGTGCGCCACGCCGTCGACGCTGGCGATGCCGTTGTCGACGGTCAGCAGCAGGGTCAGCCCCGGCACGCGCTCGCGGGCGAGGTCGACGATGGCCGGGCTCAGCCCGTAGCCGTGGCGCAGGCGGTCGGGCACGACATAGTGCAGCACGGCCGGGTCGGCGCCCAGCAGCGCGAGGCCGCGCAACGCGACGGCGCAGGCGGTCGCGCCGTCGCAGTCGTAGTCGGCGACCACGCACAGCCGCTCGCGCGCGGCGATCGCGTCGGCCAGCCGGCGCGCGGCCTGCGCGGCGCCCTGCAGCGTCTGCGGCGGCAGCAGGTGGGCGAGGTCGGCGTCGAGTTCGGCGCTGCTGCGCACGCCGCGTGCGGCGTACAGCCGGGCCAGCAGCGGGTGCACGCCGGCCTGCTCGAGCGCGTACGCGACGCGTGGCGGGACGTCACGCAGCTCGAAGGTGGGCGCACCGGCAGGGTCGTTCACAGCGTCTCCAGCAGCGTGGCGACGTCGCCGCGGCGTGGCCCGAACCAGCGCCGCCAGGCGCTGCGCGGGCCCACGCGCAGGGTCAGCGCGTTGCGCTCGCCGCACAGCGTCAGCGCGGCGTCGTCGCCGGCTTCGGCGGCGGCGCGCAGCGCCGGCAGGGCCTGCGCGTCGAGCGCGCGCCAGGCCGCGGCCCAGGCCGTCCAGTCCTCGGCCAGCGCGGGGCCGCGCAGCCGCTCGTCGACGACCAGCCCGGGCGCCGGCTGCGCCGGCTGGTGCAGGCCGCAGCCGCTGAGCCACAGCGAGCTCACGCGCGGCAGCTCGCGCGCCTCGCGCTCGTCGTTGAGCGGGTGCGCGTACAGCAGCATCTGGGCCTCGTTCTGCACGCGGCGCAGCAGCCGCGCGGCCGGGGTGCCGGGCAGCCAGCGCTCGATGTGGCGGCCGATCACGCGGTCGAGCGAGGCGGTGGCCAGCTCGCGCAGCGAGTCGTGGGCGACCAGCCAGTCGAGCGTGCCGGTGCGATGCATGACGAAGCCCTCGGAGGTGAACAGCGGCGCGAGCGCGTCGTAGAGCACGGCCGACTGCGCATCGTCGAGCTGCAGCGCCTGCGGGTCGAGCAGGCTGACCTGCTCGGTGCCCAGGTGCAGGTGCACCGGGGTCAGCCGGCCCCAGGCCAGGTCGCCGGGGGCCAGCCCGGCGCAGGCGGCGGCCTGCGCGGCAAACGGCAGCCGGCCGTCGGCGCCGCGCCAGCCCCAGGCGCGCGCCAGCGCACGCTCGTGCGGTGGCGACAGCGACCACTCGTCGCCGTCGTCGCGGCCGGCTGGCGCCAGCATCGGCAGCAGGGCGGCCAGTTGCGGCAGCGCCAGCTCGCGCAGGCTGCGCCGCCCGGCGGCGGACAGCGCGGCGGCGAACGGCACGAGCAGATGCATCGGGGCGGATTATCCGGTGCCGAGGCCCAGCGGGCCGATCGCGGGAGCGCGCCGAGGGCGCGCCGTGCGCGTTGCAGAGCCCTCTACAGCACGTCGCTGGCGTAGTCGGCCAGCCGCGAGCGTTCGCCGCGCGCGAGCATCAGGTGGCCGCTGTGCGGCCAGCCCTTGAAGCGGTCGACAACGTAGGTCAGGCCCGAGCTGCCTTCGGTCAGGTACGGCGTGTCGATCTGCGCGAGGTTGCCCAGGCAGACGATCTTGGTGCCCGGCCCGGCGCGCGTGACCAGGGTTTTCATCTGCTTGGGCGTGAGGTTCTGCGCCTCGTCGATGATGACGAACTTGTTGAGGAAGGTGCGCCCGCGCATGAAGTTCAGGCTCTTGACCTTGATCTTGGCGCGCACCAGGTCGTTGGTTGCGGCGCGGCCCCACTCGCCGGCGCTGCCGTCGCTGCGCGCAAGCACCTCGAGGTTGTCGTCGAGCGCGCCCATCCAGGGCCCCATCTTCTCTTCCTCGGTGCCGGGCAGGAAGCCGATGTCCTCGCCCAGCGGCACGGTCACGCGGGTGACGATGATCTCGCCGTAGCGACGGTCGTCGAGCACCTGCGCGAGCGCGGCAGCCAGCGTCATCAGCGTCTTGCCGGTGCCGGCGGTGCCGGTCAGCGTGATGAAGTCGACCTCCGGGTCCATCAGCAGGTTGAGCGCGAAGTTCTGCTCGCGGTTGCGCGCACAGATGCCCCAGACCGCGTTCTTCTGGTGGCCGTAGTCCTTGAGCGTCCTGAGCACCGCGGTCTTGCCGGTGATCTCGGTCACGCGCGCGTGCAACGGCGCGGCGCCGGGCGTCTCGAGGTGCACGAACTGGTTGATCAGCAGCGTGGGCACCAGCGGACCGGCGATGCGGTAGTAGGTCTGGCCGGCCTGCTGCCAGCTCTCCATGGTCTTGCCGTGGCGGTCCCAGAAGTCGGGCGGCAGGGCCAGCAAGCCGGTGTAGAGCAGGTCGCCGTCCTCGAGCGTGCGGTCGTTGTAGTAGTCCTCGGCGGCCAGCCCCAGCGCGCGCGCCTTGACGCGCATGTTGATGTCCTTGGACACCAGCACCACCTCGCGCCCGGGATGCGCCTCGCGCAGCCCGGCGACGACGCCGAGGATCTGGTTGTCGGCCTTGCCCTGCGGCAGCGCGGCCGGCAGCTTGCTCTCGAGCAGCGTGGTCTGGAAGTACAGCCGCCCGCCTGCGGCACGGTGGCCGGTCTTGGCCAGCGCGATGCCCTCGCTGGGCGCGAACGCGCCGCCGGCGGCGAGCATGTCGAGCTCGCGGCTGACCTGACGCACGTTGCGCGCGACCTCGCTCATGCCCTTCTTGTGGCCGTCGAGTTCCTCGAGCGTGACCAGCGGCAGGTAGATGTCGTGTTCCTCGAAGCGAAACAGGCTCGTCGGGTCGTGCATCAGCACGTTGGTGTCGAGCACGAACAGCTTGGGCGGGCCTTCGCTGCGCGGCTTGCGCGGGCGCGGCGCCGGGCGCTGCACGGGCTCGGCGCGGGGGGGCGGGGCGGCTGGGCGCCGCGGCGCTGCGGCGGTGGCATCGGTCGTCTCGAGCAGGTCGAGCGCGGCGGTCTGCGCCTGGGCCGGCGGGGCCGCGGCCAGCGTGCGCCGGCCCGGTTTGGGCGCGGCCTGGGACTCGAAGTCAGCGGCGGACAGCAGCGAGGCCTTGCGGGCAGGGGGCTTGGGCAGCGGCATGGAGGTGGGGTGCGGCGGGGCACGCCGCAGTGCGGGCAACAAAAAAGCCGCTCCACAGGCGGGGCGGCTCGTCCAGGGTGCGCGGGGTTTCGCGACTCACGTCACGATTATGCACAGCCGCGATGGCCGCTGCGTGACAGCGCAGCGCCCCGCCGCGAGGCCGGCGCAGGTGGCCTCAGGCGGGCAGCTTCAGGCCCTTGACGGCCTTGAGCACTTCGTCGACGTGGCCGGCGACCTTGATGCCGCGCCATTCGGCGCGCAGCACGCCCTCGGCGTCGATCAGGAAGGTGCTGCGCTCGATGCCCTTGACCTTCTTGCCGTACATGATCTTGTTCTTGACCACGCCGAACATGTGGCAGAGCTTCTCCTCGGTGTCGGCGATCAGCTCGAAGGGCAGCTCGAGGCTGGCCTTGAAGCGGTCGTGCGAGACCATGTTGTCGCGCGAAACGCCAAAGACCACCGCGCCGGCCTTGGCGAAGTCCTTGTGGCGGTCACGGAACTGCATCGCCTCGGTCGTGCAGCCGGGGGTGTTGTCCTTCGGGTAGAAGTACAGCACGACGGCCTTGCCGGCATGGGCCTGGGGCGAGAACCTGACGCCGCCGGTGGCCAGGGCTTCGAAATCCGGTAGAGGCTTGTTCAGGGCAGGCGTCATGGGCGGGTCTCGGGATTCGAAGGGGCTGCGCGTAGAGACGTCACCCCGGCGCAAGCACAGCCCGTGATTATAAAGGCCCCGGTGGCAGTCCCCGCCGCCCGCCCAGGGGCCAGGGTGCGGGGCGGGCGGCCGCGCGGGCCGCTCAGGCCGTCTCGATCAGCAGTGCGGCGACCACCAGCCGGCCCTCGCCGGCCAGCACGTTGTAGGTGCGGCAGGCGGCAGCGGTGTCCATGGTCTCGACGCCGATGCGCCGCTCGATCAGCGCGCGCTGCAGCGCCGGCGAGACGAAGCGCAGCTTCGCGCCCGAGCCGAACACGACCAGCTCGGGCTGCAGCGCGAGCAACTGCTCGAAGTGCGCGGCCACCAGCTCGTCGAGACTGCCCGGCGGCCAGGCCTGCGGCTGGCCGCACCAGGGCACCAGCACGCTGCGCCGCCAGTCCTCGGCGTTGACACGCACGCTGCCGGCGTCGTGGCGCACGATGAGGTTGACGCCCTCGGCCCGCTCTGGCTGGAATTTCATACCGGATAATTCTAGGTTCGCGCCGGTAGACGCGCGAGCGCTGCCGGGATGCCCCGTGCGCGCGCCCACCCCTGTGCAGCCCGGAGCCCGCCGCCTTGAAGACGATAGCCAAGTCCAGCAAGCTCGCCGACGTCTGCTACGACATCCGCGGTCCCGTGCTCGACAAGGCGCGGCAGATGGAGGAGGAGGGCCACCGGATCATCAAGCTCAACATCGGCAACCTCGCCGTGTTCGGCTTCGATCCGCCCGACGAGATCGTGCAGGACATGATCCGCAACCTGCCCGCGGCGGCCGGCTACACCGACAGCAAGGGCCTGTTCGCGCCGCGCAAGGCGGTCGTGCACTACACGCAGGAGAAGGGCATCCGCGGCGTCGGCGTCGACGACGTCTATCTCGGCAACGGTGCCTCCGAGCTGATCGTGATGGCGCTCAATGCGCTGCTCGACAGCGGCGACGAGATCCTCGTGCCTGCGCCCGACTACCCGCTGTGGACGGCCGCCGTCTCGCTCTCAAGCGGGCGGCCGGTGCACTACCTGTGCGACGAGGGCGCCGACTGGCTGCCCGACCTCGACGACATCCGCCGCAGGATCACGCCGCGCACGCGCGGCATCGTCGTCATCAACCCGAACAACCCGACCGGTGCGCTGTACCCGCCGGCGCTGCTGCGCGAGATCGTCGAGATCGCGCGCCAGCACGAGCTGATCGTCTTCGCCGACGAGATCTACGACAAGACCCTCTACGACGGCCACACCCACACCAGCATCGCGTCGCTGGCCGACGACGTGCTGTTCGTCAGCCTCAACGGCCTGAGCAAGAACTACCGCAGTTGCGGCTACCGCGCCGGCTGGCTGGTGGTCAGCGGCGACAAGCGCCATGCGCGCGACTACATCGAGGGCCTCAACATGCTGGCCTCGATGCGGCTGTGCGCGAATACGCCCGGGCAGCTCGCGATCCAGACCGCGCTCGGCGGCTACCAGAGCATCCGCGACCTGGTCGCGCCCGGCGGCCGGCTGTGCCACCAGCGCGACCTCGCCCACGAGCTGCTCACGCAGATCCCCGGCGTCAGCGTCGTCAAGCCCAAGGCTGCGCTGTACATGTTCCCGCGCCTGGACCCGAAGCTCTACCCGATCGACGACGACCAGCGTTTTGCCTACGAGCTGCTGGCCGAGGAGAAGGTGCTGATCGTGCAGGGCACCGGCTTCAACTGGCCGCACCCCGACCACTTCCGCCTGGTCTTCCTGCCCAACGCCGACGACCTGGCCGACGCCATCGGCCGCATCGCGCGCTGCCTCGACCATTACCGCCGCCGTCGCGGCGCCTGAGCACCCGGTACCCGTCATGCCCCAGCCCCAAGCACCGAGCCGCGCGCCGGCCGAAACCCCACCGATCCGCGTCGGCCTGCTCGGCATCGGCACCGTCGGCAGCGGCACCTTCGGCGTGCTGCGCCGCAACCAGGCCGAGATCCGCCGCCGCGCCGGCCGCGGCATCGAGATCACGATGGTCGCCGACCTCGACACCGCCCGCGCGCGCGCCGTCGTCGGCGCGGGCGTGCAGGTGTTCGCCGATGCGCGCGCGGTCGTCGACAGCCCCGACATCGACATCGTCGTCGAGCTGATCGGCGGCTGCGGCATCGCGCGCACGCTGGTGCTGGCTGCCATCGCGCAGGGCAAGCATGTGGTCACCGCCAACAAGGCCCTGCTCGCGGTGCATGGCGAAGAGATCTTCGCCGCGGCGCACGAGCGCGGCGTGATGGTCGCCTTCGAGGCCGCGGTGGCCGGCGGCATCCCGATCATCAAGGCGCTGCGCGAGGGGCTGAGCGCCAACCGCATCGAGTGGGTCGCCGGCATCATCAACGGCACGACCAATTTCATCCTCAGCGAGATGCGCGCCAAGGGGCTGGACTTCGACACGGTCCTGAAGCAGGCCCAGCAGCTCGGCTACGCCGAGGCCGACCCCAGCTTCGACATCCACGGCACCGATGCCGCGCACAAGGCGACCCTGCTGTGCGCGATCGCCTTCGGCGTGCCGGTGCAGTTCGAGCGCGCGCATGTCGAGGGCATCACCCGGCTGCACGCGGCCGACATCCGCTATGCGGAGCAGCTCGGCTACCGCATCAAGCTGCTGGCCATCGCGCGGCGGCGCGCCGACGTCGGCGGCATCGAACTGCGCGTGCACCCGACGCTGGTGCCGGCTGCTCGGCTGATCGCCAGCGTCGAGGGCGCGATGAACGCGGTGCTGGTGCAGGGCGACGCGGTCGGCTCGACGCTGTACTACGGCAAGGGCGCCGGCAGCGAGCCCACGGCCAGCGCGGTGATCGCCGACCTCGTCGACGTCACCCGCCTGCACACCGCCGACCCCGACCACCGCGTGCCGCACCTGGCCTTCCAGCCCGGCGCGATGGCCGACACGCCGATCCTGCCGATCGGGCAGGTCGTCACCGCGTACTACCTGCGGCTGACCGTGGCCGACCAGGCCGGCGTGCTGGCGCAGGTCACCGGCATCCTCGCCGGCCACGACATCTCGATCGACGCGCTGCTGCAGCGCCCGCACCACGACGCCGAGGTCGAGCACCAGACCGACGTCATCATCCTCACCCACGACACCGTCGAGAGCCGCATGCGCGCGGCGATCGCGCAGATGCAGGCGCTGCCGACCGTGCTCGCGCCCATCGTCAGCCTGCGCAAGGAAGAGCTGGCGTGAAGTACCTCAGCACCCGCGGCGACGCGACGCCGCGCGGCTTCGGCGACATCCTGCTCGAGGGCCTTGCGCCCGACGGCGGGCTGTACCTGCCGACCCACTACCCGCAGGTCGACGCGGCCACGCTCGCGCGCTGGCGCGGGCTGCCGTATGCCGAGCTGGCCTTCGAGATCCTCTCGCTCTACGTCGACGACATCCCGGCCGACGATCTGCGCACCCTGCTGCGCCGGACCTACACCCGCGAGGTCTTCGGCAGCGACGCGATCGTGCCGCTCGAGCCGCTGGGCCAGGGGCTGTACCTGCAGGCGCTGTCCAACGGGCCGACGCTGGCCTTCAAGGACATCGCGATGCAGTTGCTCGGCGCGCTCTTCGAGTACGCGCTGGCGCGCCGCGGCGGCGAGCTCAACATCCTCGGCGCGACCAGCGGCGACACCGGCAGTGCGGCCGAGTATGCGATGCGCGGCAAGCGCGGCATCCGCGTCTTCATGCTCAGCCCGCATGGGCGCATGAGCGAGTTCCAGCAGGCCCAGATGTACAGCCTGCACGAGGCCAACATCCACAACCTCGCGATCGAGGGCGTGTTCGACGACTGCCAGGACATCGTCAAGGCCATCGGCAACGACCTCGCGTTCAAGCACCGCTGGGCGATCGGCACGGTCAACTCGATCAACTGGGCGCGGCTGCTGGCCCAGGTCGTCTACTACTTCGCCGGGTACCTCCAGGCCACCGAACGGGCCCCCGGGACGACGCGCGTGAGCTTTGCGGTGCCCTCGGGCAACTTCGGCAACATCTGCGCCGGCCACGTCGCGCGCCGGATGGGGCTGCCGATCGCGCGGCTGGTCTGCGCGACCAACGAGAACGACGTGCTCGACGAGTTCTTCCGCACCGGCGTCTACCGCGTGCGCAGCGCCGCCCAGACGCACGCGACCTCGAGCCCGTCGATGGACATCGGCAAGGCCAGCAACTTCGAGCGCTACGTCTACGACCTGCTCGGCCGCGACGCCGCGCGCACCGCCGCGCTGTTCGCTGCCGAGGTGCCGCGGCACGGCGGCTTTGCGCTCGCGCCCGCCGAGCATGCGCGGGTGGCCGCCGATGGCTTCGTCTCGGGCCGCAGCACGCATGCCGACCGCCTGCGCACGATACGCCAGACCTGGCAGCAGCACGGCGTGCTGGTCGACCCGCATACCGCCGACGGGCTGCTGGTCGCGCAGGCGTACCGCGAGCCCGGCGTGCCGATGCTCGTGCTCGAGACCGCGCAGCCGGCCAAGTTTGCGCAGACGATCCGCGAGGCGCTGGGCCGCGAGCCCGGGCGCCCGCCCGGCTACGAGGGCATCGAGGCGCTGCCGCGGCGCTGCACGGTGCTGCCGGCGCAGGCCGCGGCAGTGCGGCACTACATCGAGGAGGCTTGTTCGGCATGAAGGTCATCGGATTCTGTGGTTCCTCGGGCAGCGGCAAGACGACGCTGATCGCCGGCGTCGTTGCCGAGTTGCGCGCTGCCGGCGAGCGGGTCTCGGTCGTCAAGCACGCGCATGGCGGCTTCGATCTCGACCAGCCGGGCAAGGACAGCCACCGCCTGCGCGGGTCCGGCGCCTTCGAGGTGCTGCTGGCCTCGCCGCAGCGACTTGCGCTGCAGCGCGAGTTCGGCACCGACGTGCGCTTCACGGTGCACGAACTGCTGGCCGAACTCGTCCCGGTCGACTGGGTGCTGGTCGAGGGCTTCCGGCATGCCGACCTCTGCAAGGTCGAGGTCTGGCGGCAGGCGGCCGCGGCGGTGCGCGGCGACCGGCCGCTCTACCCCGAGGACCCCTACATCGTCGCGATCGCCACCGACCGCCCCGACGCGCTGCCCGAGCCGACGCTGCGCCCGGTCGTGCCGCTGGCCGACCCGGCTGCGCTGGTGGCGGTGCTGCGCGCGGCCGGCGACCGCCTGGTCTACGACCGGGCTCGGGACGGCGGCCATGCCTGAGGCAGCGGCGCGGGTGCCCTTGCTCGACCTCGACGAGGCGCTGGCGCGGCTGGCCGCCGCCGGTGCCGCGGCGCGCATCGCGGCGGTCGAGACGGTGGCCACGCAGGCCGCGCTCGGCCGCGTGCTGGCCGCCGACCTGGTCAGCCCGATCGACGTGCCACCGGCCGACCACAGCGCGATGGACGGCTACGCGCTGCGCGCGGCCGACGCCAGCGCCCCGGGCAGCGTGCTGGCCGTGACCCAGCGCATCGCCGCGGGCCAGGTCGGCGCACCGCTGGCCGCCGGCGAGGCCGCACGCATCTTCACCGGCGCGCCGCTGCCGCCCGGGGCCGACGCGGTGCTGATGCAGGAGCTGGCCGAGCCGCTGCCCGGTGCGCAGCCGCCCGCGGTGCGGCTGCGCGAGCTGCCGCGGCCCGGCCAGTGGGTGCGCCGCCGCGGCGAGGACCTGCGCCGCGGCAGCGTCGTGCTGGCCGCCGGCACCCGGCTCGCGCCGCAGGCGCTGGGGCTGGCGGCGACCGTCGGCGCGGCCGAACTGGCGGTCGTTCGGCGCCCGCGCGTCGCGCTGCTGTCGACCGGCGACGAGCTGGTCCGCCCTGGCAGCGTCGCGCCGGCCGCGCTGGCGCCGGGCGCGATCTACGACAGCAACCGCGACACGCTGCACGCGCTGCTGCAGGCCGCCGGCTGCGAGGTCAGCGACTGCGGCAACGTCCCCGACCGGCTCGATGCGACCCGCGCTGCGCTGCGCGCGGCCGCCGCCGGCCACGACCTGATCCTCAGCTCGGGCGGCGTCTCGGTCGGCGAGGAAGACCACCTGCGCCCGGCGCTGGCCGCCGAGGGCCGCGTCGATCTGTGGCAGGTCGCGATCAAGCCGGGCAAGCCGCTGGCCTTCGGCGCGGTGCGCCGTGCCGAGGGCGGCGAGGCGCTCTACCTCGGCCTGCCCGGCAACCCGGTGTCGAGCTTCGTGACCTTCCTGCTTGCCGTGCGCACGTTGCTGCGCGCGCTGCAGGGCGCCGACCCGGCGCTGCCGCCGCCGCTGCCGCTGAGCGCCGGTTTCGACTGGCCGCGGCCCGACGCGCGGCGCGAATTCCTGCGCGTGCGCCTGGGTACCGACGGCCGGCTCGAGCTGCACCCCAACCAGAGCTCGGGCGTGCTGAGCTCGGCGGTCTGGGCCGACGGCCTCGTGGACAACCCGCCCGGGCAGGCGATCCGCGCCGGCGATCGGGTACGCTACCTGCCCCTGAGCTCGTTGATCGGCGGATGAAGCTGCAAGTGCGCTATTTCGCCTCGCTGCGCGAGGCGCTGGGCCCGGCCGAGACGGTCGAGATCGGCGCGCCGGCCACCGTCGGCGCGTTGCGCGACCAGCTCGTCGCGCGCGGTGGCCGGCACGCTGAGGCGCTCGCACGGGCCCGCGCGCTGCGCTGCGCGCTCGACCGCGCGCTGGTCGACGAGTCGGCCGAGCTGGCCGACGGCGCCGAGGTCGCCTTCTTCCCGCCGGTGACCGGAGGCTGAAGCCATGGCCGCGCGCGTTCGCATCGGTGCCGAGGACTTCGACGTCCCGGCCGAGCTCGCGCGCTTGCGCGCCGGCGACGGTGGCGTCGGCGCGCTGGCCTGCTTCGTCGGCACCGTGCGCGAGCAAGGCGAGGCCGCTGCGATCCGCGGCATGGAGCTCGAGCACTACCCCGGCATGACCGAGCAGGCGATCGAGGCCATGATCGACGAGGCGATGCGCCGCTTCGACATCCGCGCCGCGCGCGTCGTGCACCGTGTCGGCGTGCTCGCCCCGGGCGAGCAGATCGTGCTCGTGGCGGTCGCCTCGGCGCACCGCGGCGCGGCCTTCCAGGCCTGCGAGTTCCTGATCGACTACCTCAAGACGCAGGCCCCGTTCTGGAAGAAGGAACACACCGCGCATGGCGCGCACTGGGTCGACGCGCGCAGCGCCGACGACGCGGCGCTGGCGCGCTGGGGCATCGAGGCGCGCAATGCCTGAACCCGCCAGCCTGCCGCCACCACGCACGCGCGCCGCCGCTGACAGCGCTGACGCCGCTGAGGTCGACCGCAGCGAGCCGGCGCCGGGCGAGTTGCGCGCGGCGCTGGCGCGCTTTGCCACCGGCGTGACGATCGTGACCTGCGTCGACGCGCAGGGCCGCCGCGTCGGGCTGACCTGCAACTCGTTCAACGCGCTCTCGCTCGACCCGCCGCTGGTGCTGTGGTCGCTGCGCCGGCGCAGCCCGGGCCAGGCGGCCTTCGTCGCCGCGACGCACTTCGCGGTCAACGTCCTCGCCGAGGCGCAGATCGACCTGTCGCGGCGCTTTGCGCATGCCGGCGGCGACCGCTTCGCTGCCGGCGTCTGGCTGCCCGGGCTGGGCGGCGCGCCGCGGCTCGACGGCGCGGTCGCCTGCTTCGAATGCCAGACCGTCTCGCACCAGGACGCCGGCGACCATCTGCTGTTCATCGGCCGCGTGCGCCGGCTGGCGCGTTCGGCGCAGGCGCCGCTGCTGTTTCACGGCGGGCATTACCACCGCATCGGCGCGGCGGTTTGAGGGCGTCACCCTTGACGGCCGTCAAGGCCGCGCGCCGGCAGGCTTGAAAACTCCCCGCTGTCGCCCAAACTGCCGGGCAACCGGAGGACCCGAGCGATGCGTTTCGACAAGCTGACCACCGCCTTCCAGCAGGCCCTGGGCGATGCCCAGAGCCTGGCGGTTGCGCGCGACAACCCGTACATCGAGCCGCAGCACCTGCTTGCGGCGATGCTGCAGCAGGCCGACGGCCCCAAGGCGCTGCTCGAGCGCGCCGGCGCCAACACCGCGGCGCTGGTCACCGCGATGGAGACGGCCATGCGCAACCTGCCGCAGGTCAGCGGCAGCGGCCAGCCGGTGCAGCCCTCGCGCGAGCTCGTGACCCTGCTGCAGGCCGCCGACAAGGACGCCGGCAAGCGCGGCGACCAGTTCGTCGCCAGCGAGATGTTCCTGCTCGCGGCGGCCGACAGCAAGACCGACTTCGGGGCCACCGTGCGCGGCCATGGCCTGACGCGCAAGGCGCTCGAAGCCGCGATCGATGCGGTGCGCGGCGGCAGCAAGGTCGACTCGGCCGAGGCCGAGGGCCAGCGCGAGGCGCTCAAGAAGTACACGCTCGACCTCACCGAGCGCGCCCGCGCCGGCAAGCTCGACCCGGTCATCGGCCGCGACGACGAGATCCGCCGTGCGATCCAGGTCCTGCAGCGGCGCACCAAGAACAACCCGGTGCTGATCGGCGAGCCCGGGGTCGGCAAGACCGCGATCGTCGAAGGCCTGGCCCAGCGCATCGTCGCCGGCGAGGTGCCCGAGACCCTGAAGGACAAGCGCGTGCTCGTGCTCGACATGGCCGGTCTGCTGGCCGGTGCCAAGTACCGCGGCGAGTTCGAGGAGCGCCTCAAGGCCGTGCTGAAGGAGGTCGCCGCCGACGAGGGCCGCATCATCCTGTTCATCGACGAGCTGCACACCATGGTCGGCGCCGGCAAGGCCGAGGGCGCGATCGACGCCGGCAACATGCTCAAGCCCGCCTTGGCGCGCGGCGAGCTGCACTGCATCGGCGCGACCACGCTCGACGAATACCGCAAGCACGTCGAGAAGGACGCCGCGCTCGAGCGCCGCTTCCAGAAGGTGCTGGTCGACGAGCCCAGCGTCGAGGCCACCGTCGCCATCCTGCGCGGCCTGCAGGAGAAGTACGAGGTGCATCACGGCGTCGAGATCACCGACCCGGCGATCGTCGCCGCGGCCGAGCTGAGCCACCGCTACATCACCGACCGCTTCCTGCCCGACAAGGCCATCGACCTGATCGACGAGGCCGCAGCCAAGATCAAGATCGAGATCGACTCCAAGCCCGAGGCCATGGACCGCCTCGACCGCCGCCTGATCCAGCTCAAGATCGAGCGCGAGGCGGTCCGCAAGGAGAAGGACGAAGCCAGCCAGAAGCGCATGGGCCTGATCGAGGAGGAGATCGCCAGGCTCGAACGCGAGTACGCCGACCTCGAGGAGATCTGGAAGGCCGAGAAGGCCCAGGCCCAGGGCAGCGCGCAGCTCAAGGAGGAGATCGACCGCATCAAGTTCCAGATCGAGGAGTGGAAGCGCAAGGGCGACTTCAACAAGGTCGCCGAGCTGCAGTACGGCCGGCTGCCCGAGCTCGAGCGGCGCCTGCACGAGGCACAGTCCAAGGAGAGTGCCAAGGCCAGGGGCGCGAAGGCCGGCGGCGTGCCGCAACTGCTGCGCACGCAGGTCGGTGCCGAGGAAATCGCCGAGGTCGTCTCGCGCGCCACCGGCATCCCGGTCGCCAAGCTGATGCAGGGCGAGCGCGACAAGCTGCTGCAGATGGAAACCAAGCTGCACGAGCGCGTGGTCGGCCAGGACGAGGCGATCCGCGCGGTGTCCGACGCGATCCGGCGCAGCCGCGCCGGCCTGTCCGACCCCAACCGCCCGCTCGGCTCGTTCCTGTTCCTGGGCCCGACCGGGGTCGGCAAGACCGAGCTGTGCAAGGCGCTGGCGGGCTTCCTGTTCGACAGCGACGACCACATGGTGCGCATCGACATGAGCGAGTTCATGGAGAAGCACTCGGTCAGCCGGCTGATCGGCGCGCCGCCGGGCTACGTCGGCTACGACGAGGGCGGCACCCTGACCGAGGCGGTGCGCCGGCGGCCCTACAGCGTGATCCTGCTCGACGAGGTCGAGAAGGCCCACCCCGACGTCTTCAACGTGCTGCTGCAGGTGCTCGACGACGGCCGCCTGACCGACGGCCAGGGCCGCACGGTCGACTTCAAGAACTGCGTCGTCGTGATGACCAGCAACCTCGGCAGCCACCTGATCATGCAGATGGTCGGCCAGGACCCCGAGCTGATCCGCGAGGCTGTCTGGACCGAGGTCAAGGCGCATTTCCGGCCCGAGTTCCTCAACCGCATCGACGAGACGGTGGTCTTCCACGCGCTCGATGCGCAGCACATCGAGAACATCGCGCGCATCCAGTTGCGTGCGCTCGAGGCCCGGCTGGCAAAGATGGAGATGAAGCTCGAGGTCTCGCCGGCGGCGCTGGCCGAGATCGCCAAGATCGGCTTCGACCCGGTGTTCGGCGCGCGCCCGCTCAAGCGCGCGATCCAGCAGCGCATCGAGAACCCGGTCGCCAGGCTGATCCTCGAGGGCCGCTTCGGAGCGAAGGACGTCATCCCGGTCGAGGTCGACAACGGCGTCTTCGGCTTCGGCCGCGTCGTGCACTGACGGCCGGGCGGGCCTGGCGTCGTTCAGCGCGACGCCGGCTCGTCGTCGATGCGCTCGAGGTGACGCAGCGCCAGCACCAGCGGCGTCGCGCTGCGGTCGATGACCGCGTGCAGCACCAGCCGCGGCTGCCGCGGCAGCGGCCGCAGCACCAGGTAATGGCCCACCAGCGTGATCGCCGCCTCGGGCGGCGCCGCGCCCAGGCCCAGCCCGCGCGAGGCCGCGGCCAGCGCCGTGCACAGCGCTGCACCGTTGGCCGCCAGCGCGGCCGGGCCGGGGCGGGCGCCGGCATGCGCCAGCGTGCGCTGGGTGTCGAGCTCGAAGATGCAGCAGCTCACCATGCCCTTGATCTCGAGGCAGCGCTGGACGTAGCGCTGCAGCGGCGAGACCGACTCGCCGGCCTGCGCCGCGCGCGGTAGCGGCAGCGGCAGCATGGCCGGCGGTGCCTGCGCGAATGCGGCGGACGCCGGTGCCAGCGGGGCGGGTGAAGCGGGCGCCGGTGCACCGGACCGCTTGTGCCGCACCGCCAGCGTGACGATCGGTGCCTGTACCCCGGCGCCGGTCAGCGGTGCGTGCAGGTCGTTCCAGGCCTCGACGGTGGCGGCCAGTGCGTCCTCGGCGTCGGCGACGGTGGCCGTTACGCGCGAGCGCACCGGCGTGGCCTCGGTGACCGCATCGGCATGGCGGGCGAGCACGCCGGTGCCGCGCGTGGGCATCAGCAGCAGCTCGCGGTTGCGCCAGGGGCCCGCCGCGATCGCATCGTGCAGCGGCTGCAGCGCGGCGGCCAGCGCATGCCCGGGCAGGTCGCCGACCAGCACCGCGCCGATGCGGCTCGCGCCGAGCAGGACGCGGGCGATGGCCTGGCGCTGGCGGGTCTCGGCGTCGACGTCGGTCGAGTACAGCCGCAGCGGCGCCCCGGCAGCCACCGGCAGCTCGAGGAAGTGGATCGTTGCCAGCGCCACGCCCCAGCCCTGGCTGCGTACGACCAGGCGCTGCGGCGCGAGCCGGTGCGCCGCCGCGAGGTCGGCCAGCCAGCGCCGCGACAGCGGCGAGCCGATGTCGTGCAGCGCCACGCAGGGCTCGGAGTGCAGGTCGAACTGCTGCGCCAGCGCCTGCGCCGGGTCGTAGACGACGAACAGCTCCCACAGCCCCGGGCCGACGCGGCGGCCGACGCCGGTCTCGGGCCCGGCGCCGTCACCGTCGGCCAGGATCTGCGTCGGTGCGCCGCCGGCCTGCAGCGTCGGCTGCCAGGCCTCGGGCGGGCCGTGGGCGCGGGGCGGAGGGTGGGGCAGGGCCATGGTGTATTCGGGCGCGGCGGGAGTGCTGCCTGATCATCGGCGATGCGCCGCGGCATCTGCAGCCGACGCGACGGCGATTTCGAGCACTGTGCAACGCCGCGCCGCGCGGCGTCCATCCCCAGGAAGGTGGAGGCGCGTCCTTAGAATGGTCCGTATGGATCAACCCCAGCGAGCCGGGACCGCCGCCCCGGTCGTCGTCGTCGGCGCCGGGCTGGCCGGGCTGGCGGTGGCGCTGCAACTGGCCGCGCACCGGCGCGTGATCGTGCTGGCCAAGCGCGGCCTGCACGAGGGCGCGACGGCCTGGGCGCAGGGCGGCATCGTCGGCGTGCTCGGCGCCGACGACAGCGTCGAGTCGCATGTGCAGGACACGCTGGCCGCCGGCGCCGGCCTGGTCGACGAGCGCGCCGCGCGCTGTGTCGCCGAGCACAGCGCCGCCGCCGTCGAGTGGCTGCTCGCGCAGGGCGTGCCGTTCACGGCCGATGCGCAGGGGCCGCTCGGGCTGCACCTGACGCGCGAGGGCGGGCATGCGGTGCGCCGCATCGCCCATGCCGCCGACGCCACCGGCCGCGCGATCCACGAGGCCCTGCTCGCGCGCGTGCGTGCCGAGCCGCGCATCGAGTTGCGCGAGCGCTGGATGGCGGTCGATCTGATCACTTCGCGGCTGCTGCAGCGGCGCGAGCCGCCGCACTGCTACGGCGTCTATGCGCTCGACATCGAGCGCGGCCGCGTCGAGACCCTGGCCGCCGAGGCCGTCGTGCTGGCCACCGGCGGGCTGGGCAAGGTCTACCGCTATACCAGCAACCCCGACACGGCCACCGGCGACGGCGTCGCGATGGCCTGGCGCGCCGGCTGCCGGGTGGCCAACATGGAGTTCGTGCAGTTCCACCCGACCTGCCTCTACCACCCGCAGGAGCGCAGCTTCCTGATCACCGAGGCGCTGCGTGGCGAGGGCGCGGTGCTGCGGCTGCCGCTGGGCATGCCCGGCGACGACGGCTCGGCCTGGGGCCCGCGCTTCATGGCAGCGCACGACGAGCGCGCCGAGCTGGCGCCGCGCGACATCGTCGCGCGCGCGATCGACTTCGAGATGAAGCGCCACGGCGTCGACCATGTCTGGCTCGACGCCACGTCGCTGGGCGAGGCCAAGCTGAAGTCGCACTTCCCGACGATCCACGCGCGCTGCCTGGCGCTGGGCCTGGACATCGCGCGCCGGCCGATCCCGGTCGTGCCGGCGGCGCACTACAGCTGCGGCGGCGTGGCCACCGACCTCGACGGTCGCACCGACCTGGCCGGCCTGTACGCGGCCGGCGAGACCGGCTGGACCGGGCTGCACGGCGCCAACCGGCTGGCCAGCAACTCACTGCTCGAGTGCATCGTCGTCGGCCACGCCTGCGCGCGGCGCATCGCCGCCGGTGAGCCGCAGGCGGCGCCCGAGCTGCCGCCCTGGGACGAAAGCCGCGTCGAGGACGCCGACGAGCAGGTCGTCATCGCCCACAACTGGGACGAGCTGCGGCTGCTGATGTGGAACTACGTCGGCATCGTGCGCACGACCAAACGCCTGGAGCGCGCGCTGCACCGCATCGACCTGCTCGACGACGAGATCGGCGAGTACTACGCCAACTTCCGCGTCACGCGCGACCTGCTCGAGCTGCGCAACCTGGTCGCCTGCGCGCGGCTGATCGTGCGCTCGGCGCTGCAGCGCCATGAAAGCCGCGGCCTGCACTACAGCCGCGACCACCCGCACCTGCTGCCGGTCAGCCTGCCGACGGTGCTCGCGCGCAAGCGCAACCGCGGCTGAGAGCGCCCCCAGGCCGACGACATACGTCGTCCGCCCCCCGAGGGGGATGAGCAAAGTGGCAGAGCCACATTTGCTCATGAGGCCGTGCGGGCTCAGGTGCGCGCGCCGAGCAGCGCGCGGGCCTGGACGAACTCGTAGGCCGCGCGCACCGCGGCGTCGACCTCGCGCCGGTGCTCGGCGCGCTCGTGGGCGCCCAGGTAGAAGTGCAGGTCGACCGCGTGCCGGATGTAGCGCGGCGGCAGCCGGTTGAGCGCGACGCAGGCCACGTCGGCAAGCAGCCCGGGGTCGTCGCCGATCGCCGGGTACGCGGCGGCCAGCGCGCTGACGGCCTCGAAGACCGCCTTCTCGTGGTGGTTCTGCACGGTGCTGAAATCGGGCGGCATCGGGGCGGGTGTCGGCGACGGTGATGCCTGCGTTATCGGCCGCCGGCCGGGCGGCTTGAGGCCGCGCCTGGATCAGGGGCTGGGCGCGTCAGGCCGCGCCCAGGTGCGCCACGAAGCCGCTGCGCGGCTGCGCGACGGCCTGCGGGTGCTGGGCGACGAAGTCGAGCATGCGCTCGATGCAGCCCAGCGCGCGTACGCGCACCGGCTCGGGCACGTGGATCTCGCCGCGCCCCTGTTCCAGGCAGTCGACGATGCCGGGCAGCGCGTTCATAGCCATCCACGGGCAGTGCGAGCAGCTCTTGCAGGTTGCGCCGCTGCCGGCGGTCGGCGCCTCGATCAGCGTCTTGCCGGGGGCGAGCTGGCGCATGCGGTGGAACAGCCCGGCGTCGGTGGCGACGATGTACTCGCGCGCGCTGCCCTCGACCACCGCCTTGAGCAGTTGCGAGGTCGAGCCGACCAGGTGCGCCTGCGCGACGACGGCCGCCGGCGACTCCGGGTGCACCAGCACCATCGCGTCGGGGTGTTCGCGGCGCAGCAGCTCGAGCTCGACGCCCTTGAACTCGTCGTGGACGATGCAGGCGCCGTCCCACAGCAGCATGTCGGCGCCGGTCTGCTGCTGGATGTAGCGGCCCAGGTGCTTGTCGGGCGCCCACAGGATGCGCCGGCCCTGCCGGTGCAGGTGCTCGACGATGGCCAGCGCGCAGGAGCTGGTGACCATCCAGTCGGCGCGCGCCTTGACCGCTGCGCTGGTGTTGGCGTAGACGACGACGCTGCGCTCGGGGTGGGCGTCGCAGTACGCGGCGAAGTCCTCGGCCGGGCAGCCCAGGTCGAGCGAGCAGGTGGCGTCGAGGTCGGGCATCAGCACGCGCTTGTGCGGCGACAGGATCCTGGCCGTCTCGCCCATGAAGCGCACGCCGGCGACGACCAGGGTCGAGGCTGGGTGGTCGCGGCCGAAGCGCGCCATCTCGAGCGAGTCGGCGACGCAGCCACCGCTGGCCAGCGCGAGGTCCTGGATGTCGCCGGCGACGTAGTAATGCGCGACCAGCACCGCATCGTGGGCCTTCAGCAGCGCCGCGGCGCGCGCCTGCGCGGCGGCGCGCCCGGCCGGGGTCAGCGGCGGCGGCACGCGCGCCCAGGCCTGCGCGGTGCAACTGCGGCCGGCGGCGTCGGCGCGGGTGTAGTCGTAGAGGGTGGTCGGGTTCATCGTCGGGGCCGCCCGGTGGCCGGCCTTGCCCATGCAGGGGGAAGATGGTAAGCCAGCGCGGCCGACGCCGCCCGGCCTGCGCGATCGGCGCGCGCTGGCTAACATCGCCAGATGACCGCATCGACGCTGGCCGCGCCGCAGGCGCCCGCTCCGCTGCCCTGGCGGGGCGAGGCGCGCACGATCGGCCTGGTCGGTGTCGCGCACGGCACCTCGCACTTCTTCCACCTGCTGCTGCCGCCGCTGTTTCCGGCGCTGGTCGGCGAGTTCGGCCTGTCGTACTCGGCACTCGGCCTGCTGGTCACGGTATTCTTCGTCGTCTCGGGAATCGGGCAGGCGGTCGCGGGCTTCGTCGTCGACCGCATTGGCGCGCGGCCGGTGCTGTACGCGGCGCTGGGCTGCTTTGTCGTCGCTGCGCTGGTCGGCGCGTCGGCGCAGGGCTGGGTCGGGCTGATGCTGGCTGCGGCGCTGGCCGGGCTGGGCAACTCGCCGTTCCACCCGGTCGACTTCACCATCCTCAACCGCCGCGTCTCGCGGCCGCGGCTGGGTCATGCGTTCTCGGTGCACGGCATCAGCGGCAGCCTGGGCTGGGCGGCCGCACCGGTGGCGATGATCGGGGTCAGCGCGCTCACCGGGTCCTGGCGCTGGGCGCTGGTGTTTGCCGCGGCGCTGGCGCTGGCGGTGCTGCTGCTGATGCTGTGGCAGCGCGAGGCGATCGACGACCGCCCGGGGCGCGGTGCCACGGCGCCGGCGGCGCCGGCCGCCACGGCCGCGGCCGGCGAACACCCGCTGGCCTTCCTGCGCCTGGCCACCGTCTGGCTGTGCTTTGCCTTCTTCTTCTGGAGCACCGCGGCGCTGGCGGCGATCCAGAGCTTTGCCGCGCCGGCGCTGCACAAGATGTACGGCCTGCCGATCGAGGCCACGGCCTTCGTCGTCACCGGCTACATGCTGTTCAGCGCCGCCGGCATGGCGCTGGGTGGCTTCCTGGTCGCCCGCATCGCGCGGATGGAGGCGCTGATCGCTGCGGCGCTGTCGCTGGCCGCGCTGCTGATGCTGCTGGTCGCCAGCGGCTGGCTGCCCGGGGTCGTGGCGGCGCTGCTGGCGGCGCTGGCCGGGCTGGCCACCGGGCTGGCCGGGCCCTCGCGCGACATGCTGATCCGCCAGGCCGCGCCACCCGGGGCCACCGGCCGCGTCTACGGCACCGTCTACTGCGGGCTCGACGTCGGCTTTGCGGTCGCCGCGCCGGTCTTCGGCTGGTGGCTCGACCGCGGCCAGGCGCCGGCGATCTTCGTCGGCGCCGCGGTGGCGCTGATGCTGGCCGTGCTGGCCGCGGGCTGGGTCGGCTGGCGGCTGCCGCACGTGCCGGCGCGCGCAGCAGCCTGAGCGGCAGGCCGCGGGCGCGGGCCCGGCATACTCGCCATCCTCGCCGACGCTGACCCTGCGCGCGCATGAATCCGACCCTGCCCACCCCCACCAGCGACCTCTGCGACGCCCACCGCGGCGAGGTCGGCGGCGCGCTGCGCGTGCTGCCGCCGGTCTTTCGTGACTACGGTGGCGTCGCCGCGTTTGCCGGCCCGGTGGTCACCGTGCGCTGCTTCGAGGACAACTCGCTGGTCAAGGCCGTGCTCGACGAGCCCGGCCTCGGGCGCGTGCTGGTCGTCGCCGGCGGTGGCTCGCTGCGCCGGGCGCTGGTCGGCGGCAACCTGGGCGCGGCTGCTGCGCGCAATGGCTGGGCCGGCATCGTCGTCGACGGCTGCGTGCGCGACGTCGCCGAACTGGCGCGCTGCGCGCTCGGCATCCGCGCGCTGGCCGCGCTGCCGCTGGCCACCGACAAGCGCCAGGAGGGCCAGCGCGACGTGCCGGTACAGGTGCAAGGCGTCTGGCTGCGCCCGGGCGAGCGGCTGGTCGCCGACGCCGACGGCATCGTCGTGCTGCCGGCAGCCTGAGGCCCGCAAGGGCGTCGCTACAATCGACACCGATCGGGGTGTAGCGCAGCCTGGTAGCGCAACTGCTTTGGGAGCAGTGGGTCGGATGTTCGAATCATCTCACCCCGACCACCGGCCGGCCTGGCAGCGCGGTCGCCAAACAGCGCCGAACGGACACGAGCGATGAACGACATCACGGCGGAGTTGAACGAGCTGGAGGGACTCTTCGAGAAGGTCTCCGGCTACTTTGCGCTGCTGTCGGAGCCGATGCGGCTCAAGATCCTGCATGTGCTGTGCAACACCGAGCGCAGCGTCGGCGACATCGTCGAGACGCTGGGCGCGACCCAGGCCAACGTCTCGCGTCACCTCAACCTGATGCACCGCGCCGGCGTGCTCGCGCGCCGCAAGGACGGCAACCTGGTCTACTACAGCGTCTGCGACGCCGAGGCCGTGCAACTGTGCCGCACCGTCTCGATCAACATGGCCAGCGCGCCCGAGCCACCCGTCAAGCGCACCAACGTGCGTCGCTTCATGCCCGCCAAGACCGGTACCTGAGTGCCGGTCTCGGGTTTGTCCGGAGTGTGTCTGCGGCAGGTATGTGCGTCAATACGCATACACCTAATCAAGCAGCCGCCGCATGACCGAGATCACCGCGCCCCCGGGCCGCCTGCGCAAGGCGCCCGAGAATTTCGTCAGTCGCGACTTCAAGCTGGCCGTCGACGAGAAGGGCATGACCGCCGAGCGGCGCAGCTTCCTGCGCCGGAGCTTCGCGGCCGCCGCGGCTTCGGTGGCCGCCGGCGGCGCGCTGGCCCAGGCCGCCGCCCAGGGTGAGAGCGCGATCCTCGAACTGCCCGAGCACACCCGCGGGCTGGGTCAGCCAGTGGCCGCCAGCGGCTACGGCCAGCCGTCGAAGCACGAGGCGGGGCTGCAGCGGCGCGAGAGCCCGGGCCTGACGCGCACCAGCCAGGCCAGCGTCTCGTTCTGCCCGCTGCAGGGCATGTTCGGCATCATCACGGCCAGCGGCCTGCACTTCGAGCGCCACCACCAGGGCTGGTGGGACATCGACCCCTCGCAGCACCGGCTGATGATCAACGGCCTGGTGCGCAAGCCGCTGGTCTTCACCGTCGACGAGCTGATGCGGCTGACGCCGGTCTCGCGCATCCACTTCATCGAGTGCGGCGCCAACACCGCGATGGAGTGGGGCAACGTGGCGGTGCCAACGGTGCAGTACACGCACGGCATGATCAGCTGCAGCGAGTTCACCGGCGTGCCGCTGAAGACGCTGCTCGACATGGCTGGCGCCGATTACCGGCGCGGGCGCTTCGTGCTCGGCGAGGGCGCCGACGGCTCGTCGATGACCCGCACGATCCCGATGGAGCTCGTCGAATCGGGCGAAGTTCTGGTTGCCTACGGCCAGAACGGCGAGATGCTGCGCCCCGAGAACGGCTACCCCTTGCGTCTGGTCGTGCCCGGCGTGCAGGGCGTGAGCTGGGTCAAGTGGCTGCGCCGCATCGAAGTCGGCGACATGAAATGGGCAACCAAGGACGAGGTCCTGCACTACATCGACCTGATGCCAGACGGCATGCACCGCCAGTACAGCAGCGTGCAGCAGTGCAAGTCGGTGATCACGACGCCCTCGGGCGGTCAGTTCCTGCTCGGGAAGGGCTACTACAACATCAGCGGCCTGGCCTGGTCGGGGCGCGGCACGATCCGCCGCGTCGACGTCTCGGTCGACGGCGGGCGCAACTGGCGCAGCGCCCGTCTCGAGCGGCCGATCGTCAGCAAGGCGATGACGCGCTTCAACCTCGGCTGGGTCTGGGACGGCAGGCCGGCGATCCTGCAGTCGCGCGCGATCGACGACACCGGCTACGTGCAGCCGACCATCGCCCAGTTGCGCGCGGTGCGCGGCACGCGCAGCATCTACCACAACAACGCGATCCAGTCCTGGCTGGTGGACGAGTCCGGGGAGGTCAGCAATGTCCAGGTGTCGTGAAGCCATCGCGGCCGTGCTGCTGGCCGGCGCCTGCGCCGGGGCCTGGGCGCAGAGCCTGCTGCCGGGCATAGGGCGCGCCGCCACCCCCGCCGAGGTGCGCGCCTGGGACATCGACGTGCGGCCCGACTTCCAGGGTCTGCCGGCCGGTTCGGGCTCGGTGCGCAAGGGCATGCAGGTCTGGGAGGCGCAGTGCATGTCCTGCCACGGCGTGTTCGGCGAGTCCAACGAGGTCTTCCAGCCGCTGATCGGTGGCACGACCCGCGACGACGTGCGCACCGGCCGCGTCGCTGCGCTGCGCGGGGATGCGCCGCGCACGACGATGATGAAGCTCAGCACCGTCTCGACGCTGTGGGACTACATCAACCGCGCGATGCCCTGGCAGGCACCCAAGAGCCTCAGCGTCGAGGAGGTCTATGCCGTCACCGCGTACATGCTGTACCTCGCCGAGGTGGTGCCGGGCGATTTCGTGCTGTCCGACCGCAACATCCGCGATGTGCAGAACCTGATCCCCAACCGCCACGGCAAGACCACCGATCACGGCAAGTGGCTGCCCGACGGCCGCCCCGACGTGCGCAACCGCGCCTGCATGCGCGACTGCAAGCCCGCCGAGCCGCGCATCACCTCGTCGCTGCCGGTGCATGCGCGCAACGCGCACGGCAACCTCGCCGAGCAGCACCGCCGCGTCGGCCCGGCGCGCGCCGTCGACACCACGCAGCCCCCCGGCACGCGGCCACCGGTCGCGCCGGTGGCCGCCGGCCGCTGAACCCGGCCGGATCCGGCTTGAATCCAACCGGGCCCAGCCCATCTGCAATGCTGGAAAGCAAGGAGAAATGATGCTGTCTTTCGTGCTGCGCCCGATGCTCGTCGGTGCGTCCCTGGTGGCCGGCGTGCCGGCGGTCCACGCCCTCGACGTGGCCCGCGCCAGCGAACTGGCCCGCCAGCGCGGCTGCATGGCCTGCCACGCCGCCGACCGCCGGATGGTCGGCCCCGCCTACCGCGACGTCGCGCAGCGCTACACCGGGCAGGCCGACGCCGCGACCCAGGTCGCGCAGCGCATACAGCGCGGCAGCAGTGGGGTCTGGGGACCGGTGCCGATGCCGCCGACGGCGGGTTTGTCCGACAATGATGCCCTGCTCCTGGCCCAATGGGCTCTGGCCGGGGCTCCGCGCCCCTGAAGGCAATTGACGTTAAGGAGGTCATCGTATGAGCATGAATCGACGCAAGGCACTGCAGGCCACTGGTGGGGTCGGCGTGCTGGGAATGTTCGTGGCAGCCGGTGTCATCACGCCACAGGAGGCGCGCGCGCAGGCGGCCGCGGCGCGCAACGCCGCCGCCTTCGACGCCAAGGACCTCAACGGCGTGGTCCGGGCCTTCGGAGCCGACTCCGCAGCGCCTTCCGCCGCCATCTCGATCACCGGGCCCGACATCGCCGAGAACGGTGCCGTCGTCCCGGTCGGGGCGACGACGACGCTGCCCAACGTCCAGATGATCGCGCTGCTGGTCGAGAAGAACCCGGCGCCGCTGGCCGCAGCGTTCATGACCACGCCGGACATGGAGCCCTTCGTCGCCACGCGCGTCAAGATGGGCCAGACCTCGGACGTCTACGCCTTGGTTCGCGCCGATGGTCGCCTGCACATGGCCAAGCGCGAAATCAAGGTCACGCTCGGCGGCTGCGGCGGCTGAGCTCAATCGATTGCGGAAGGAGTAGCCATGAGTAGCCCCATGCGTATCCGCGCAGCCGAGACCGGCGGCGTTGCCGATGTCCGCGTCCTGATGGCGCACCCGATGGAGACGGGCATGCGTCGCGACGCCGCCGGTGCGGTCATTCCTCGCCACTACATCACCGAGGTCACGGCGCGTGTCGGCGACCGCGTCGTGATGACTGCGCATTGGAGCCCCGGCGTCTCGACCAACCCGTTCCTGCAATTCAGGGTCCGGGGTGTCAGCAAGGGCCAGCAGCTGTCGGTGACCTGGCGAGACAGCCGTGGCGACACGCGCACCGATCAGACCGCCATCACCTGAGCGCTCCTCGGCCGGCCAGGGCTGCCGATCATTCTTCGAAGGGCAGGCATAGTGTCAGAACTGCCTTTGCCAGAGACTGGGCGAGCCCTCGGGTCGTCTGGTTCAGGCTCGCCAGGGCCAGGTTTTGTGGCGAACCGAAGGTGAGGCGATCAGCCTAGGCTGATCGCCCGGAATCATGACCAGCGCCTTGCTCGGCTGGGTCCGTTGCTGCGGCTTGCTACTCGTGCTGACCGCAGGTACTCCCGCCAGTGCTTTTGAAGTCCGGCTTGGCCACGGTGCGCTGAACCTTCGTGCGACGCTGGAGCTTGCGGCCGGAAAGTCCCTTGCCGAGGGGCTTCTGATTCTGGTCCATGGCACGATGGGGCACCGCGACATGGAAGTGATGCGCCTCGTTCGTCGCACGCTCGTCGAGCGCGGGCACAGCACACTGGCGATCAATCTGTCGCTCGGGGTCGATGCGCGCGAGGGGATGTTCGATTGCGCCGTGCCGAGCCGGCATCGCGCCGAGGATGCCTTGACCGAGATTGATGCCTGGGTCCAGTGGGCGCGGGATCAGGGCGCGGGGCGCCTGGGCTTGGTGGGCTTCTCGCGCGGTGGACAGCAGGCGGCGTGGTATGCCGCGCAGACGGGCCAACTGCACCTCGCCCGCCTGGTCCTGCTGGCGCCAACCTTCGCGGCAGACGCAGCGAACGCCTATGCGCCCCGGTTCGGTGCACCGTTGGAGCCGCTGCTCCAGAGAGCGCAGGCGCTTGAGCAGCAGGGGAGGGCCGATGAGTTGCTGGCGGGTGTCGGTTTCCTCAACTGTGAATCGACTTCCGTAAGCGCGGGCGCTCTGCTCTCCTACTACCGTCCGGCTCGCGACGCCGAACCTGACGCAACGCTGCGGCGTGTGCGCGTACCCACCCTGCTGGTGGTTGCGGGGGCCGATGCGATCGTGCCTGACCTGCCGACTCGCGTCGCCGCCTCTCTTGACAATAACCTGATCCGTATGGTGGTGGTCGACGGGGCCGATCACTTCTTTCGCGATCTGTACGGCGAGGATGCTGCCGACGCCATCGACGCCTTCCTTCGCCACTGAACAGGCAAGCCGGCAATGCGAGCCAACGCCGAAGGCGACTACGTTGCCGGGTGGTGGACACCCGCCGTTCGGGTCGGCGAAGGGGCAGCGACGACGGGATGCTCCGCCGTGACGAGCGCCATGCGCAGCATGCTTTACGGCGTGCGGTTGCGGCCGATCTGCTGCCGGCGTGCGAACGCGTCGTCAGTTCCCAGCCCACCGAGGAGACTTCGATGCGCGTCGCTTGTTGGCCTGTCATCCACGAGGCCAGACCAGCAGGAGCATGCGATGAGGCTGTCTGCATTCCGAGGCACGGTCAGGGCCGGCTAGGGCTCGACCGGGCTCTGGGGGTGCTGCGATGGCTGGGCATCGCGCTTTTGCTCATGACCGCCTCGTGGGCCTCGCTGGCGGCACAGCCGGCGCGTTCGGCCGAGGTCAGGGTGGTCTATCACGCCGATTTTGCAGATCCGCGCCGCTTCAGTGCGATGCTGACCAGCATCAACCACATGATGGTGACGTACCAGAACGACCTGGTCGATGCTGATGTGCGCATCGTCTTCAATTCGCACGGCATTCGCTTCCTCACCGACGATCCGCTGACGGGCACCCCGTTTGCGCGCGAGGCCGCGCAGGCCGAGCGATTTGCCGAGCTCCGCGGCCGGCTGCTGAGCTTGGTCAGCGTGCACCAAGTCAAGCTCGAGCTCTGTGACATCACGCGCAGCGAGATCCGTCTGGCCGAGGACCGGCTCTACCCCGTCGTCAGGCTGGTGCGATCCGGTGTCGTGCGGATTGCCGAGCTTCAGCGCGAGGGCTTTGCCTACCTGAAGGTCGAGTAGGGCTGCGGGGAGGGCGGTGCGGCGCCGCCTCGTGCGTGGCGCGACGGATGCTGCGCAACTGCGCGCGATTTGACCTGGGTCTAGGGTCGGCCCCGATGGCGCAGGTCCTTGTGTCGCAGTCCAATCAAACAACTATATGCGGAGGTGAGCGTGAAGACACTGCTGGGAGTGGCGGTATTGGCAACTGGCGTCGCCATCGGCGCCGGCCTCGCGGTGGCTCAGGGGACGACGGCCGCCGAGATCGAGCGCTACCGCGAGATGATCGCCGATGGAAATCCGGCCGAGCTCTACGAGATGCGCGGCGAGGAGCTTTGGCGAACACCCGCTGGTCCTCGCAATGCGTCTCTGGAGCGCTGTGATCTTGGGCTCGGCCCAGGGGTGGTCAAGGGCGCTCTGGCGCAGCTGCCGCGCTACTTTCCGGACACTGGGCGGGTACAGGACGCCGAATCGCGCATCCTCACGTGCATGCAGCAGATTCAGGGTATCGACCCCAGGCAGGTGATCGATGGCCACTGGGGTCAGGGCAAGCGCGCCGAGGTGGTCGCCATGGTCACCTGGCTGTCGGGTCAGTCCCGGGGGGCGAGAGTCAACATCGTGCCCCGTCATACCAGGGAACACGAGGCGCTGGCGCTGGGCCGCCAGATGTTCTTTTTCCAGGCTGGCACCTTTGACTTCTCCTGTGCCGCCTGCCATTCGGTCGACGGCAAGCGCATCCGCATGCAGGACTTGCCCAACATCACCACGCCCGCCGGTGCTGCTCTGGGGTGGACCTCCTGGCCCGCTTACCGGGTCAGCAACTCGCAGATGTGGTCCATGCAGCACCGGCTTGACGATTGCTTTCGCCAGATGCGGTTCCCGCAGCCGGTCTACGGCTCGGACCTGATGATCGCGCTGTCCTACTTCATGGCGGTGCAGTCGAACGGGGCGACCATCGCCACCCCGGGCATCAAGCGCTGACAGGGGTCGAGATGAACAGGAAGATGATCATTCTCCCGGCCGTCGCCATCGCCCTGGCTGGCTGTGCCACGGATGCTTACCGCCCTGACGCGCAAGACGTTCAGGCGCGGTTTCAGCAGTTGCTGCTGACCGATTTCCAGGGCCGGGGAATCGCCACCATCGACCGCATCAGGCAAGACGAGGTTCAGCGCCTGTGCACGGACCCCGCCGCCTGGGACGGCCCGGCGCATGAGGCTGCGCGCAAGCGCGTCGAGGAAGCGAACATGGCGACCATACGCTGGCCCAGCGACGGCCGCTTCCTCGGCGACTGGCGGCAGGGCGAGGTCATCGCTCAGAGCGGGCGTGGCATGACCTGGACCGACGACGCGCGCACCGTCAACGGCGGAAACTGCTACAACTGCCACCAGATCGACAGGCGCGAGACCTCGTTCGGCACTCTGGGCCCCAGCCTCTGGAACTACGGCAGGATCCGGGGTGTCACCGACCCGAACTCGCCGGCCGCCGAAGCCATGGTTCGCTATACCTGGGGCCGGATCTGGAACTCGAGGGCTTACAACGCCTGCGCGAACATGCCGCGCTTCGGGCACAAGGCGATCCTGAACGAAGAGCAGATCCGTCACGTCATGGCGCTGCTTCTGGATCCTGCCTCGCCGGTCAACCAGCCGCAGTAGAGAGCGTGCGCCGGTCGTGTCGGTCGCGCCAGTCGGTTCTGGGTTAAACATCGACTATTGATTGAGTACGCAAGGAATGAACATGTCCCTGACTCGACGAGAGTTCGTCGGCGTGCTGGCCGCCGCATCGGCCGCCGGCATGGCGATCGATGCCCCCGAGGCGCTGGCGGCCAGCCCCGCGGCCGCGCAGCGGCTCTACGAGCTGCCGCGCTACGGCAACGTGCATTTCATGCACTTCACCGACTGCCACGCGCAGTTGCTGCCGGTCTTCTTTCGCGAGCCCAACCTCAACCTCGGGGTCGGCGAGGCCGACGGTCGGCTGCCGCACCTGGTCGGCGAGCACCTGCTGCGCGCGGTCGGCATCCGCCCCGGCACGATCGAGGCACATGCCTTCACCTACCTGGACTTCGCGCAGGCCGCGCGCACCTATGGCCGCGTCGGGGGCTTCGCGCACTTGGCGACGCTGGTCAGGCAGTTGCGGGCCACGCGCCCCGGCGCGTTGCTGTGCGACGGCGGTGACACCTGGCAGGGCTCGGGCACGGCGCTGTGGACCAACGGCCAGGACATGGTCGACGCCTGCCTGGCGCTGGGCGTGAACGTGATGACCCCGCACTGGGAGATGACGCTGGGCGCCGAGCGCGTCCGGCAGATCGTCGAGCGCGACTTCAAGGGGCGGGTCGACTTCGTCGCGCAGAACATCAAGACCACCGACTTCGGCGACCAGGTCTTCGCGCCGTTCACGCTGCGCGAGATGAATGGCGTGTCGGTGGCGGTGATCGGGCAGGCCTTCCCGTACACACCGATCGCCAATCCGCGCCACAAGGTGCCCGACTGGACCTTCGGCATCCAGGAAGAGCACATGCAGCAGGTCGTCGACCAGGCCCGCGGGCGCGGCGCGCGGGTCGTCGTCGTGCTCAGCCACAACGGCATGGACGTCGACATCAAGATGGCCTCGCGGGTGCGCGGCATCGACGCCATCCTCGGCGGCCATACGCACGACGGCATGCCGGTGCCGGTCGTCGTCGACAACCCGGGCGGCAGGACGCTGGTCACCAATGCCGGATCGAACGGCAAGTTCCTGGCGGTCCTCGACTTCGACGTGCGGGGCGGGCGCATCCAGGGCCACCAGTACCGGCTGCTGCCGGTATTTGCCAACCTGCTGCCGGCCGACCCCGAGATGAGCGCGCTGATCGGCCGCATCCGCGCGCCTTACGAGGCCAGGCTCGGCGAGCGGCTGGCCCGCACCGAAGGCCTGCTGTTTCGCCGCGGCAACTTCAACGGCAGCTTCGACCAGTTGATCGTCGATGCGCTGATGGCGGTACGCGGCGCGCAGATCGCGTTCTCGCCGGGTTTCCGCTGGGGCACCACGCTGCTGCCCGACAGCGACATCCTGATGGAGCACCTGCTCGACCAGACCGCCACCACGTACTCGTTCTCGACGCTGACCGAGATGAGCGGCGAGATGATCAAGACCGTGATGGAGGACGTCGCCGACAACCTGTTCAACCCCGACCCCTATCTGCAGCAGGGCGGCGACATGGTGCGCGTGGGCGGCATGACCTACACCATCGAGCCGACCAGGCCGATGGGTCGGCGCATCTCCGACATGCGGCTCGACGGCCGCCCGATCGAGGCCGGCCGGCGCTACACCGTCGCCGGCTGGGCGCCAGTGGCCGAGGACGCGCGCGCGACCACCGGGGGGCGCATGGTCTGGGACGACGTCGCGACCTGGCTGCGCGACAAAAGGGTTGTCCCCCGCCTGCGCGTCAACACCCCGCGCATCATCGGCATGGAGCGCAACGTCGGCATGTCGCTTTGAGTATGGCGCCCTCCCACCTTCCCGCCGCGGCCGACCTGCCGGCGCAGATCCGCGCCGCGGTGCGGCGCGGGCAGCCGCTGGTGCTGATGATCACGTTGGCAGGCTGCGGCTTCTGCGACATCGTGCGTCGGCACTATCTGGCTCCGATGCGCGCGGCCGGCGAGCTCGTCGTCGTCCAGCTCGACATGCGCGGCGATCGCCCGCTGCGCTCGCCGGGCGGACAGACGCTGCGCGAATCTGCGCTGGCGCAGGGCTGGGGCGTGACGACGGCGCCCACCGTGCTGTTTCTCGGCCCTGGGGGCGAAGAGCTGGCGCCGCGGCTGGTCGGCTTCAGCGAGCACTTCTACGGCGGCTATCTCGACGACGCGCTGGCTGCTGCCCGCCTGCGCCTCGCGGTGACCCGTGGGTAAGGCACTGCCGGCGTGGGATGCAGGTGTGACCGACGCCGATGGCGGGCGGCCGGCGCGGCTGCGTCGCTGGCGGTTGTTCGCTGCGGCGGTCTTGGCCATGGTCGCCGCACCGGCCTTCGTCGCCGCGGCCGAGGTCGTGCTGCAGCCACGGCAGGTCGGGCCGCACACCTGGGTCGTGATTGGCGAGGCGGGCATGGCCAGTGCGGCCAACCGCGGCTTCAATTCCAACGCCGGCTTCGTTGTCACGCGCGAGGGCGTCGTGGTCTTCGACGCGCTGGGCACGCCGGTGTTGGGGCGGGCCTTGATCGACGCCATCGGCCGCATCACACCGCAGCCGGTCCGGCTGCTGGTCCTCAGTCACTACCATGCCGACCACTACTACGGCATGCAGGCCTTCAGGGCCGCCGGCGCCCAGGTCTGGGCGCACGAGGCCGCGCGCGGCGTGACCGGCAGCGACGAGGCGCGAGCACGGCTCGAGCAGCGGCGCCGCGACCTCTTCCCCTGGGTTGACGAGAGCACTCAGCCCGGCGATGCCGATCGCTGGCTCGCCTTCGGCGAGTCCGGCGAGGTGGCCTTCACGCTGGGCGGTCAGCGCTTCAGGGTCATCGACGTCGGCGGCGCGCACTCGCCCCACGACGTGATGCTCGAGGTCGAGGGCGACGGCGTGCTGTTCGCCGGTGACGTCTACTTCACCGGCCGCATCCCGTTCGTCGTCGGTGCCGATACGCGGCGTTGGCTCGAGGTGCTCGACCGCATCGTGGCCTTGCGACCACGCATGGCCGTGCCAGGTCACGGCGAGCCCTCGGCGCGCATCGTCGAGGACCTCGCGCTGACTCGCGACTACCTGCGCCATGTCCGCGAGGTCATGGGCCGCGCGGTCGATGGCATGGTCGATTTCGACGAGGCCTACGAGCGTGCCGACTGGTCGCGCTGGTCAGGGCTGCCGGCGTTCCTGCCCGCGCATCGGCTCAACGCGCGGTCGATCTACCTCGAACTGGAGCGTGCCAGCCTGGCGCGCTGACGCGCTGGCCGGCCGACGCCTGTGGGCTGCGGCCGTTCGCGACGGCCTCAACGATCGCTTAGCCAGTGACGAAGCAGTTCTTGCTTTGTCGGGCGCGCGTGGCCGGGTAGGCTACGGCGATCGTCAACCCGCAGGCCCGTGGCTCCATGTACCGGATTGCTCCTTCCATCCTCAGTGCCGACTTCGCCCGCCTCGGCGAGGAGGTGCGCGCAGTGATCGCCGCCGGCGCCGACTGGATCCACTTCGACGTGATGGACAACCATTACGTGCCGAACCTGACGATCGGGCCGCTGGTCGCGCGGG